>Ga0209909_100069_pt1 | contig 229103 bp, 204 predicted proteins | sample FECB22metaG_FD_188302 | JGI IMG/M metagenome (GOLD analysis project Ga0209909, IMG submission 188302) | Cyanobacterial communities from the Joint Genome Institute, California, USA - FECB-22 (SPAdes) (version 3) | ecosystem: Environmental > Aquatic > Thermal springs > Hot (42-90C) > Microbial...
CCACGTCTCGGGTGTGAGGGCCTTGATCTCGTACGCCGTCCCGGTCATGTCCTCGACCGTACGACGACCACCGGACGAGGTGCTACCGGATCACGCCGGGCTCCTGCGACCCGTCATCGAGTCGACGTCGAGGGCCGCGTCGAGCTGCTCCTCGGTCAGCTCGCCGCGCTCGACGAAGCCCATCGCGAGCACCGTGTCGCGGATCGTGGCGCCCTCGGCCAGTGCCTGCTTGGCGACCTTGGCCGCCTGCTCGTAGCCGATGTGCGCGTTGAGCGGCGTGACGACCGAGGGGGAGGACTCGGCATAGCGCCGCATCCGCTCGGCGTCGGCGGTGATGCCGTCGACGCACCGCTCGGCGAGCAGCACCGTCGAGGTGGACAGGACGTGGATCGACTCGAGCAGCGCCTGCGCCATCACGGGCATCATCACGTTGAGCTCGAAGCTGCCGGACGCGCCGGCCCACGCGATCGTCGCGTCGTTGCCGACCACCCGCGCGCACACCATGAGGGTCGCCTCGGGCAGGACCGGGTTGACCTTGCCCGGCATGATGCTCGAGCCCGGCTGCAGGTCGGGCAGGTGGATCTCGGCGAGGCCGGTGGTCGGCCCGGACGACATCCAGCGCAGGTCGTTGCAGGTCTTGGTCAGGCCGACCGCGATCGTGCGCAGCACCCCGGAGAGCTCGACCAGCGAGTCGCGCGTGCCCTGCGCCTCGAAGTGGTCGCGCGCCTCGGTGAACTCCTGGCCGGTCCGCTCGGACAGGGCGGCGATGGCGCGGGTGGCGAACGCGGCCGGCGTGTTGATCCCGGTCCCGACGGCGGTGCCGCCCAGGGGCAGCTCGCGGACCCGGGGGAGCACCGACTCGAGCCGCTCGACGCCGAGCCGGAGCGTGGCGGCGTACGCCCCCATCTCCTGGCCGAGCGTCACCGGGGTCGCGTCCATGAGGTGGGTGCGCCCGGCCTTGACGGTGTCGGCGAACTCGGCGGCCTTGGCCTCGAACGCCGTCGCGAGGCGGTCCAGTGCGGGAACGAGGTCGTCCACCACGGCGAGCGTCGCGGCGACGTGGATGCTGGTGGGGAAGGTGTCGTTGCTGCTCTGCGAGGCGTTGACGTGGTCGTTGGGGTGCACCTCGACCCCGGCGCGGGCCGCGAGGGTCGCGATCACCTCGTTGGCGTTCATGTTGGAGCTGGTGCCGGACCCGGTCTGGAAGACGTCGATCGGGAACTCGCCGTCGTGCTCGCCCGCGACGATCGCGTCGGCGGCCGCCACGATCGCCTGCGCCTGCTCGTGGGACACCACGCCGAGGGCGGCGTTGGCGGTCGCTGCGGCGGCCTTGACGTGTGCCAGCGCCTGGACGTGGCGCGGCTGCAGGGTCAGGCCGCTGATCGGGAAGTTCTCGATCGCGCGTTGGGTCTGCGCCCTCCAGAGTGCCTCGCGGGGCACCTCGACCTCGCCCATGGAGTCGTGCTCGGTGCGTGTCTCGCTCACCCCGCGACCGTACCCCCGGCACGATGGGGCCATGCGATCACTGCGTCTCGGGATCGCCGTCGTGCTCATGGTGGTCGGCTCCGCCTGCTCCGTGCTCGGCGGCGAGGACAGCGAGCCGGCCTCCGCCACCGCCGACGACCTCGCGGCGGCCCTGTCCGGGCACTCGCTGGGCGACGTGCCCCTCACTGACGAGGCCGACCGGGCCGCGTTCGTCGAGCTGGTCGCGCCGCTCGACGAGGTGCCGGTCGCGGTCGAGGTGTCCGGCGTCGACGAGCCCGAGGACCCCGACGCGCCCGACGCGGCCGCGACCGCGACGCTCGCGTGGAACTGGGACCTGACCGCCACCACGCCGTGGGAGTACGAGTCCACCGTCGCGCTGACGTCCGACGAGTCCGGGTGGCAGGTCGACTGGAGCCCCGACGCGCTGGCCCCCGGGCTCGCCGAGGGCGACACCCTCGGCCTGCGCACCCTCGCGCCGCAGCGCGGCGACATCACCGGCGCCGGCGGAGCCGTCCTGGTCACCGAGCGCCCGGTGCTGCGCTACGGGCTCGACAAGACCAAGGTCGAAGGACCCCAGGTAGCGCGCAGCGCGCGACGCATCGCGCGCATCCTCGACGTCGACACGGCGGCGTACGTCGAGCGCGCGGAGGCGATGGGTCCGGCGGCCTTCGTCGAGGCGGTCGTGCTGCGCGAGGACGACGCCCTCGACGTGCTGCCCTCCTTCCGGGAGGTCCCCGGCGCGCTCGCGGTGCGCGACACGCTGCCGCTGGCGCCGACGCGTGAGTTCGCCGCCGCCCTGCTCGGTCGGGTCGGCCCCGCCACCGCCGAGGTCGTCGAGGCGTCCAACGGCCGCATCGTCGCGGGTGACGAGGTGGGTCTCTCCGGCCTCCAGGCGCGCTACGACGACCAGCTGCGGGGCAGCCCGGGCACGTCCGTCGTCGCGCGGGGCGCCGACGACCGGCTGCGCACCCTCGCCGAGGTCGCGCCGACCGACGGTGCCGACCTGGTCACCACCCTCGACCCGGTGCTCCAGGAGAAGGCCGAGCTGGCGCTGTCCTCCCTGGGCGACGCCGGGCCCGCGAGCGCCCTCGTCGCGATCCGGCCCTCGGACGGCGCGATCCTGGCGAGTGCCAACGGGGCGGGTGCGGCGGGGGCCGACCTCGCGTCGACCGGGCGCTACGCGCCGGGGTCGACCTTCAAGGTGGTCACCGCGCTGGCGCTGCTGCGCAGCGGCCTGAGGGTCGAGGACGTCGTCTCCTGCCCAGCCACGACCGTCGTGGACGGCCGCACGTTCAAGAACTACGACGACTACCCCCCGAGCTCCTTGGGGGACATCACCTTCATCCAGGCGATCGCGCAGTCGTGCAACACCGCCCTCATCGACAGCACCGGCCGACAGGCCCCCGGTGACCTCGCGGCCGCGGCGCGGGCGCTCGGGCTGGGCACCGACCACGACCTCGGCTTCCCGGTCTACTTCGGACAGGTGCCGCCGGCGGAGACCGAGACCGGTGCTGCGGCCGACATGATCGGCCAGGGCACCGTGCTCGCCAGCCCCTTCGCCATGGCCACCGTGGCCGCGTCCGTCGCGGCCGGCCGGACCGTGCTGCCCGTGCTGCTGCCCGAGCACCAGGTCACGCAGACGCCGCCCGACGTGCCGCTGACCGCGCAGGAGTCGGGCACGGTCCTCGGCCTGATGCGGGCCGTGGTGACCACTGGGTCGGGGCGGTTCCTGCTCGACGTACCCGGCGAGGTCGGTGCGAAGACCGGCACCGCCGAGTACGGCGAGCCCGACGCGTCCGGCAACCTGCCGACCCACACCTGGATGATCGCCACCCGCGGCGACCTGGCGGTCGCCGTCTTCGTGGAGACCGGCGTGTCGGGCTCGCAGACCGCGGGCCCCCTGCTGGAGGCGTTCCTGCGGTGAGCCTCAGGCCTTGCGGGCCAGCATGGTCGCGGTGTCGCCCGAGGTGGGCTCGCGCCACACGACCCGGAGCTTGGCACCGTCACGGCGCACCTTCACGGCGACGCGCTTGACGCAGCGTCCGCCGGTGGTGTCGCGGGTGATGACCTCGGTGAAGCGGTAGGTGCCGCCGCTGCGGCCCTTGAAGCGCCACACGCCGTAGCAGCCGCCGTAGGCGATCCTGCCGCGCAGCGCGCCGTTGCGCTTCACGATGCGAACCTTGGCGCGGTAGCCGGCCGAGGCGCCGTTGTCGCCGTAGACCGCCCCCTTCCAGGTCCCGGTCACGGTGGTGCCTGCCTCGGCGGGAGCGGCGGCGGCCGCGGGAGCCGTGAGCGAGACGGGGACGAGCAGTGCGACGGTCGTCAGCACGGTGGGCAGGATCTTGTGCATGTGTTTCCCCCTGTGTCGGGGTGCCGCCCGATGCGGCGCCCTGCCGGCACCCTAGGGCCGCGGGCGCCTCGCGAGATAGAGGTAGTAGGACTCCGGGCGGTCCTGGAGCAGCACGTCGTGGGCCTGCTCCTCGGCGGCGCCGAACACCTCGCGCATCGACGCGAGCAGCTCCGGGGCGGGGTTGGCCGACCAGATCACCAGCACGCCGCCCGGGCTGAGGACGTCGTGGCAGCGGCGCAGGAACTGCTCCTCGTAGACCGCTTCGTTGCTCTCGTGCACCAGGTAGCCCGGGCCGTTGTCGACGTCGAGCAGGACGAGGTCGTAGGTCGAGCGGGCCTCGGCGATGGCCATCGCGATGTCGGCGTTGACCACCGTCGCGCGGGCGTCCGCCAGGAGCGCCGGGCCGTGCGGGACGGTGCCGTTGCGCATCCACTCGACGAGCGGCTCCTCGATCTCGACGACCACGGCGCGCTCGACGCGTACGTCCGCCAGCACGCGCTGCAGCGTGTAGCCGAGGCCCAGCCCGCCGACCAGCACCGCACCGGGCTCGTCGACGAGGTCGAGGGCCTGCGAGGCCAGCTCGATCTCGCTGGTCGTCTCCAGGGTGTCCATCACGAAGACGCCGTTGACGCGCAGCTCGAGCACGTCCGGTGCCGTCTCCGACGTACGACGCCGCAGCACCACGTCGCCGCGCTCGGTCTCGGCTCGGGCGATCTCCACGCTCTCCACGGCGTCCATCCTGCACAAGGGTCCTGCGGGCGTCCGCGGGGGCACCCGGTTCGTCCAGCCCTTGTCCAAGGTCGACCCGTGGGTAACTACCCCGAGAGACCTGTCTGCAGCCGGTCTCGCGATCTACGGTGAGCATGTGTACACCGTGAGTCGAGCCGCTGAGCTGACCGGCGTCCCGAGCGGGACGTTGCGCAAGTGGGAGCAGCGCTACGGCGTGGTCGCCCCCCAGCGGTCGCCGGGCAACTACCGGCTCTACGACGACGAGGCCGTGCGCCGGCTCAGCGTGATGCGCAGCCTCATCGACAACGGGTGGTCGGCGCACGAGGCGGCACGGCACGTGGTGCACGACGCGGCATCGGCCGAGGCCGACATCCCTCGCCCGGAGCTGCCGTCCACCGACTCCCGGGTCGACGAGCTCGCCCGGTGCGCCGCGGACTTCGACCTGCCGCGGCTCGAGAAGGTGCTGGCCGAGGCCTTCTCGGACGACCTGGTGGCGGCCGTCGACGAGTGGCTGCTGCCCTCGCTGGTGCGGCTCGGCAAGGGCTGGCAGCGAGGCGAGCTCACGGTCGCCGGTGAGCACTTCGTGACGGCGGCGGTCCACCGCCGGCTCGCGCACACGTTCCAGTCGCTGCCGACGGCGTACGACGGACCGCGCGTGGTCGTGGGGCTGGCCCGCGGGGCGCACCACGAGCTCGGCGTGCTCGCCTTCGCCCTGGTCCTGCGCTCGCGCGGGGTGGCCGTCACCTACCTCGGCGGCGACCTCCCGCTCGAGGCATGGATGAGCACGGTCCGGCTGATCGACCCGGCCGCGGTCGTCCTCGCCGCCCCCACGATCGAGGACCTGCCCGCGGTCCGCGAGGCCGCCGAGGCCCTGATGCCGCTCACCGCCGTCCTCCTCGGGGGCGCGCACCAGGCCGAGGTCGACGGCCCGGAGCACCTCGGCCACCGCGCCGGCGCCGCCGCCGCCGCGCTCGCCGACCAGCTCGTCTGACGTGGCAACTGCCCCGGACGTCATACGGAGAGGGCATCCGCTCACCCCCTCCGTATGACGTCCGAGGGCTGCCGTGCGACCGCGGTTGTCCACAGGCCGCACCTCGAGCGGGTTCTCCACATGTACGCCGACGTGCGGGTGCTGTCGTCGGGCGACCGGAGGCAGGGTCGCCGGATGCCGAGGAGCACACCTTTCGACGATCCGAGACTCGTGCAGGCTCGCCGCGAGGCCGCGAAGCAGGGCGGCGTCCTGTCCCGACCCCAGCTCTACGCACTCGGCATCACCCGCTGGGAGATCCGGGGACAGGTGCGGGCCCACCGGTGGCAGCTGGTGGGGGACCAGTCCGTGTGCCTCCACAACAGCGAGATGTCCGACGCGGGCCACCAGTGGGCGGCCGTCTTCCAGGGAGGACCCCGCGCCTGCCTCGACGGCGCGTCCGCCCTGATCGCGGGGGGCCTCGAACGGTTCGACGTCGACCGGCACCGGGTCTCGGTACCCCGTGGTGCGCGTGTGCGTCGCTCGGGGATGTACGACATCCGTCAGACGCGGCGGTGGACCGCCGAGGACCTGGCCCCGTCGGGCATCCCGCGGACACGACCGGCCGTGGCCGCCGTACGCGCTGCGCTCTGGGCGGTCTCGGACCGACAGGCGGTCTACGCGCTGACGCTCGTCGTCCAGCAGGGCCTCACGACGGCGGAGCTGCTGGGAGCGCAGGCGCTACGCATCAAGCGCGACCGTCGTCGCCGCCTGGTCCACGACACGGTGCTCGACCTGCTCGACGGGGCGCGCTCACTCGGCGAGCTGGACGTCGTGCGCGAGCTCCGCAACCGCGGTCTGCCGCCGCCCACGCGGCAGGTCCTTCGGCGCGACAAGGCGAACCGCTACTACCTCGACCTCTACTGGGAGGACTTCGCGCTCGTGGTCGAGGTCGACGGGATCCATCACACGTGGGCGACCAACGTCATCGGCGACGCGCTGCGCCAGAACTCGCTCGTCATCGCGAACGACCGAGTCCTCCGGCTTCCCCTCCTGGGTCTCCGGCTCCAGCCGGATGCCTTCTTCGAGCAGATCGAGGAGGCCCTGGTCGCGGGCGGCTGGCAGCGGGCCGCGTGACGTCATACGGACAGATCTTGCGGATGCCCTGTCCGTATGACGTCCCGGACTGGCTACTGCGCGGAGCGGACGCGGATGCCCGAGATGGGCACCGTCACCGCACCGGAGGGGTCGGTGAAGAAGTCGTTGCCCTTGTCGTCGACGACGATGAAGGCGGGGAAGTCCTCGACCTCGATCTTCCAGACCGCCTCCATGCCGAGCTCCTCGTACTCCAGCACCGAGACGGACTTGATGCAGTCCTGCGCGAGGCGGGCGGCCGGGCCGCCGATGGAGCCGAGGTAGAAGCCGCCGTGGGTGCCGCAGGCGTCGGTGACCTGCTTGGACCGGTTGCCCTTGGCGAGCATCACCATCGAGCCGCCGGCTGCCTGGAACTGCTCGACGTAGGAGTCCATGCGGCCGGCCGTGGTCGGGCCGAACGACCCCGCCGCCATCCCGGTGGGGGTCTTGGCCGGGCCGGCGTAGTAGACCGGGTGGTTCCTCAGGTAGTCGGGCATCTCCTCGCCGGCGTCGAGACGCTCCTTGATCTTCGCGTGCGCGATGTCGCGGGCCACGACGAGCGGGCCGGTCAGGGAGAGCCGCGTCTTGACCGGGTGCTTCGACAGCTCGGCGAGGATGTCGGCCATCGGCTGGTTGAGGTCGATCGGCACCACCTCCCCGCCCTCGATGTCGTGGGCCATGCCGGCGTCGGGCATGTAGTGGGCCGGGTCGGTCTCGAGCTGCTCGAGGAAGACGCCCTCGGGGGTGATCTTGCCGAGCGCCTGGCGGTCGGCCGAGCACGACACCGCGATCGCGACGGGGCACGAGGCGCCGTGGCGGGGCAGCCGGACGACGCGGACGTCGTGGCAGAAGTACTTCCCGCCGAACTGCGCGCCGATGCCGAAGGACTGGGTGAGCTTGAAGACCTTCTCCTCGAGCTCGACGTCGCGGATGCCGTGGGCGCTCATCGAGCCCTCGGTCGGCAGGTCGTCGAGGTAGTGCGCGGAGGCGTACTTCGCCGTCTTCAGCGCGAACTCCGCACTCGTGCCGCCTATGACGACGGCGAGGTGGTACGGCGGGCACGCGGCGGTGCCGAGGGAGCGGATCTTCTCGTCGAGGAACTCCATCAGCCGCGTCGGGTTGAGCACGGCCTTGGTCTCCTGGAAGAGGAACGACTTGTTGGCCGAGCCGCCGCCCTTGGCCATGAAGAGGAACTTGTACTCCGGGACGTCCTTGGCCGGGGTCGAGTAGAGCTCGATCTGCGCCGGCAGGTTGGTGCCGGTGTTCTTCTCCTCGAACGTCGTCAGCGGCGCGAGCTGGGAGTAGCGCAGGTTGAGCCGGGTGTAGGCGTCGTACACCCCGCGGCTGATCGCCTCGCCGTCGTCGGCCCCGGTGAGGACGCCCTCGGCCTTCTTGCCCATCACGATCGCGGTGCCGGTGTCCTGGCACATCGGCAGCACGCCGCCCGCGGAGATGTTGACGTTCTTGAGCAGGTCGAGCGCGACGAAGCGGTCGTTGCCCGACGCCTCGGGGTCGTCGATGATCTTGCGCAGCTGGGCGAGGTGGCCGGGACGGAGGTAGTGGCTGATGTCGTGCATCGCCTCCTCCGTGAGCCGGCGGATCGCCTCGGGCTCGACCTTGAGGAAGGTGCGCCCCTCGACGTCGACGGTCGACACGCCCTCGGTCGTGATCAGCCGGTAGGGGGTCTTCTCGGCTCCGTTGGAGCCGGCGGTGGGGAGCAGGTCGGAGTAGCGGAACTCAGCAGCGGTCACGGCTGCCGATGCTACGCCGGGTCGGCTCGCCCGCCGGTGCCGGTCTCGCGCCCGCGACCCGGGGGATTCATCGTTCGGACACAAGACGGCCACGCGGGAGTAGCCTCCGACTCAACGGGGCCTACCAGTCTCCGCGCGGCACACCCCACCACCGTTCTCGGCAGAGCACTCCTGGAGGTCCAGTGAAGACCCGCACGACACTCGTTTCCCTTGCCGCAGTGGCCACCCTCTTCTCGGCGGCCGCGTGCGCAGCGCCCGAGAAGGAGACCGACACCACGACCGAGAGCGGTGTCGATGCCGCGAGCGCGACGTCCGCGGAGGACTTCGGCGGCCTCGAGGAGCTGGTCAAGGCGGCCGAGGACGAGGGCGAGCTCAACGTCATCGCCCTGCCCCCGGACTGGGCCAACTACGGCGAGGTCATCTCGGCCTTCGAGGACAAGTACGACATCACGGTCAACTCCGACCAGCCCGACGCCGCCTCGCAGGACGAGATCAACGCGGCCAACGACCTCAAGGGCACCGACCGCGCGCCGGACGTGTTCGACCTCGGCCAGTCCGTCGCGCTCGCCAACACCGACATGTTCGCGCCCTACCAGGTCGAGACCTGGGACGACATCCCCGAGGAGTTCAAGGACCCTGAGGGCGCCTGGGTCAACGACTACGGCGGCTACATGTCGATCGGCTACGACTCCTCGGTCGTCCCCGACGTGACCTCCGTGAAGGACCTGCTCAAGCCCGAGTTCAAGGGCAAGGTCGCGCTCAACGGCGACCCGACCCAGGCCGGCGCAGCCTTCAGCGGCGTGATGATGGCGGCCATCGCCAACGGTGGCTCGGCCGACGACATCGCCCCGGGCGTGGAGTTCTTCGCCCAGCTCAAGAAGGCCGGCAACTTCCTCACCGTCGACCCCGACTCGAGCACCATCGAGCAGGGCACGACGCCCGTCGTCATCGACTGGGACTACCTCGGCGCGGCCGCAGCGGCCAACGTCGACACGTGGAAGACGGTGGTGCCGGAGGAGGCGGTCGTCGCCGGCTACTACTTCCAGGCCATCAACGCCGACGCACCGCACCCCGCCGCCGCCCGCCTCTGGCAGGAGTTCCTCTACAGCGACGAGGGCCAGAACCTGTGGCTCAAGGGCGGTGCCCGTCCGGTCCGCGGTGACGCGATGGCCGAGGCCGGCACGATCGACGCCGACCTGTGGGGCGCCCTGCCCGAGGTCACCGGCGAGCCGGTGATCCCGACCGACGAGCAGACGGTGGCCGCGGGCGAGTACCTCGCCAAGAACTGGTCCAAGGCCATCCGCTGAGCACGACAGCCGCCAGAGTGGGCACGGGCCGGCGGTTCGCCGTCGGCCCGGCCCTCCCGCTCCTGCCGTTCCTCGCATTCGTCCTCGTCTTCCTGGTCGTCCCGACGCTGACCGTCGTCGTCGGGGCCTTCCAGGACGAGGACGGGCGCCCGACCCTCGGCAACCTCGACGCCCTGACCAGCGACGCCGCCGTCACGGCGCTGCGGGGCTCCCTGGTCCTGTCGGCGTCCACGGCGCTCATCGGCGCCGTGCTCGGCGCGCTGCTGGCCTACCTGGTCGTCTCGATGCCGGTGTCGAGCCTGCTGCGCCGCTCGACGCTCGCCGTCAGCGGGGTGCTCGCCCAGTTCGGCGGCGTGGTGCTCGCCTTCGCGTGGATCGCGACGATCGGCCCGGTGGGCGTCATCACCAACGCTGTGCTCGACCTCACCGGCACCAGCATCTACGGCAGCGGCTGGCTCTTCGGGCTGCCGGGGCTGGTCGTCGTCTACTCCTACTTCCAGGTCCCGCTCATGGTCATCGTGTTCGCGCCGGCCTTCGAGGGCCTGCGCCCGCAGTGGCGCGAGGCCGCGGTCAACCTCGGTGCGTCGACCTGGGACTACTGGCGCCACGTGGCGATCCCGCTGCTGCGCCCGGCCTTCCTCGGCGCGACCCTGCTGCTGTTCGCCAACGCGTTCGCGGCGTACGCCACTGCTGCGGTGCTGGTCAGCCAGGGCCAGCCGATCGTCCCGCTGCTCATCCGCCAGGCCATCACGAGCGAGGTCCTGCTCGGCCAGGCCAACGTGGGCTTCGCGCTCGCGCTGGAGATGATCGTCGTGGTGACGCTGGTGATGGTGGCCTACAACGTGCTGCTGCGTCGTACGACGAGGTGGTTGCGATGACGCCGAGCCGCGGCTTCCGGGTCGTCCGGGCCGTCCTGCTCGTCGTGTTCGCCGCCTACTTCTTCGTCCCGCTGCTGGCGATGTTCGACTTCTCGACCCAGGTCCGCGGCAGTGCGCCGGGGCGCACGTGGGACAACTGGGCGCTGATGGTCACCGACGAGGACCTGCGGTCCTCGATCATCGCCTCGTTGTTGCTGGCGCTGTTCACCGTCGTGCTGATGGTGGCGCTGCTCGTGCCGACGATGGTGTGGGTGCGCCTGCGGGTCCCGCGGGCGCGTGGGCTGGTCGAGTTCCTCTGCCTGCTGCCGCTGACGATCCCCGCGCTGGTGATCGTGGTGGGCATCAGCAACGTGTACTCGTGGGTGACCTACCTGCTGGGCGACAGCGCGCTGGTGCTGACCTTCGCCTACGTCGTGCTGGTGCTGCCCTACTCCTACCGCGCGATCGACGCGTCGCTGTCGGGGATCGACGCCGCCACGCTCTCCGAGGCGGCCCGCTCGCTCGGGGCCGGCTGGTTCACCGTGATCGCGCGGATCATCATGCCCAACATCACCGGCGGCATCCTCGGTGCGGCGTTCATCTCGGTGGCGCTGGTGCTCGGCGAGTACGTCTTCGCCTCGCTGCTGCACTTCGACACCTTCCCGGTGGCGATGGCCCTTCTCTACAAGCACAACGGACCGGCCGCCATGGCGGCCGCGCTCGCCTCGATGATCTTCGTCGCCCTGCTGCTCATCGGCCTGACCTTCCTCGGCCGCGACCGGCACAAGCAAGGAGCAACCCCATGACCGAGCACAACGGTCTCGCCGTCGAGCTGTCCGAGCTGACCCGTGTCTACGGCCAGGTCCGCGCCCTCGACGGGCTGACGCTGCGCATCGACCCGGGGGAGCTGGTCGCCCTGCTCGGTCCGTCGGGGTGCGGCAAGACGACTGCCCTGCGGATCCTCGCCGGCCTGGACGCCGCCACGTCGGGGACGGTGTCGGTCGGTGGCCGCGACCTGACCAGGGTGCCGGCCAGCAAGCGCGACATGGGGATGGTGTTCCAGGCCTACAGCCTCTTCCCGCACATGACGGTCATCGACAACGTCGCGTTCGGCCTCAAGATGCGCGGCAAGGACGGCGCGGCCCGGCGTGCCCGGGCCGGCGACATGCTCGACCTCGTCGGACTGGCCGAGCACGCCGACCGCTACGCCCACCAGCTCTCCGGCGGTCAGCAGCAGCGGGTCGCGCTGGCCCGTGCCCTCGCGATCGAGCCGTCCGTGCTCCTGCTCGACGAGCCGCTCTCGGCCCTCGACGCCAAGGTGCGCGTCCAGCTGCGCGACGAGATCCGCCGGGTCCAGATCGAGGTCGGCACCACCACCGTGTTCGTCACCCACGACCAGGAGGAGGCGCTGGCCGTCGCCGACCGGGTCGGGGTGATGAACGCGGGCCGGCTCGAGCAGCTCGCCCCGCCTGCCGAGCTCTACTCGTCCCCGGCCAGCCGTTTCGTGGGGGAGTTCGTCGGCCTCAGCAACCGCCTGCCCGCCCACGTCCAGGGCGGGACGGCGTCCGTGCTGGGCCGCGAGGTGCCGGTCCTGCCCGGGTCCGCCACGGGTGCGGGGATGGCGCTCGTACGCCCCGAGTCGGTGTCGGTCGTCGCGGACCCGGACGGTCCGGCCACCGTGGCGACGGTGATGTTCCTGGGGCCGCTGTCGCGGGTGACCTGCACGCTGTCGGACGGGACCGTGGTGCTCGCGCAGGTCGCCAGCTCCGACGCGCTGCGGCTCCAGCCGGGCGACCGGGTGCGTCTCGAGGTCGACCCCGCGCCCGTGCTCGTCGTGGCCTGACCCCCACCGAGCCCAGGCGACCTCAGCCGGTCGGCCGGCCCGGCTCGTCCTCGCCGGCTTCACGCTCCGCGGCCTCGCGCTGGGCGGCCTCGCCCTGGGCGGCCTTCTCCTCCCGCGCCTTGCGCCGCTGCTCCTCCGCGCGCTCGCGCACCTTGCGGAGGAACGCCTCGTCGGCCTCGGGGTCCGCAGCCGCGAAGCGACCGGGGCGGTCGTACTCCGGGAAGGCGGTGGCGCTGCGCTCGTGGGGACCCGAGCGGCGCGGCGCCCGGACCGGGCGCCCGGCGGCCAGCCACGCGATCGATCCCACGAACGGGAAGAACAGGATCAGCAGGATCCACCACACCCTGGAGAGGTGGCGCACCTCGTCGTCGCGGCTGCTGATCGCATCGATCACGCAGAACACGCAGAGCACGAGTGGGACCAGGAAGAAGAGCAGCCGCATCGACGGACCCCCGCAGGTCGGCCCTGCCGGGGCCTCGGGCACCGGGCCGACCCGGGGCGTCCGCAGCGTAGCGCGGGGAAGCGGTCAGGCGCGGGGACTTGCGGCGACGGGGGCGCGACCCGTCGTGGGCGCGCCGACCCGGGTGGCGGGGACGTCCACGCGGCACCGGTCGATCGCGGCGAGCAGCGGGACGTGACCCCGGGCCTGGGCGTGGGCGCGGCGCAGCAGTCGCGCCGCGAGCACGCCCTGGCCGTCGCGCAGCGCGACCTCGGCCGCCCGCCACCGGCAGTACGCCGCCTCGTGCGGCCGCCCGACGAGGTCCCACTGCTCGGCGGCCCCGGTCCAGTGGGTGACGTGCGCGGTGCCGGCGAGCCGCGCCAGCTCGGCCCGCCACGTGCTCCGGGTGGCGGACGCGGCCGCGTGGGGGGCGTCGGGGGACAGTGGGTCGGGCGCGAACTGGCGGTGCCAGCCGGCCACTCGGTCGGCGAGCGCGTGGCGTCGCGCCGGGTCGGTCCGGGCGACGTCGGCCGCGGCGCGGGCCGCCAGCAGCAGGAGGCTCCCCGTGTAGGGCGACCACGACGTCACGGTCTCGTCGGCGATGCCGTCGCCGATGCGGACGAGGGCGCGGGCCGGCGCCCCGCGCCACAGGTCGCAGAGGGCCTGCACGGTGAGCAGGCCCTGCCGGTGCGCGCTGACCCCGACGATGAGCGGCGCCACGGCCTCGAGGCGCTGGTCGGCGGCCTCCAGGTCCCCGTGCGCCACCTCGACCCAGGCGCGTGTGAGGTGCAGGAACCGGGTCGTCCGCTGGGGCCGGTCCTTCGTGCGGGGACGGACCAGGCGCGACGCGCTCGCGATCGCGCCCTCGTGGATCCGCGCCTCGGCCACGTTGCAGACGAGGAGCGTGCTGAGGATGAACGACTCGATGCCCGCGTCGCGCACCGCGGCCAGGCCGGAGTCGGCCGCGTCGGCCACCTCGTCCCCGCTCGCGCAGCGCATGAGCAGCAGGTCGGTGTGGTAGGTGCCGAGCCAGACCTCGCTGAAGGGCTCGCCCTCGACGGTGATCAGCCGCGCCTCGCGCACCGCGCGCAGGCCGGCCGTCCCACGCCCGAAGGCGACGTCGAGCCAGGCGCGCTCGATCAGCACGTCGCGGTGCAGCGCGGGCTCGTCCAGCGTCGCGGAGAGGGCGAGCGCCCGGCCCACCACCTCGTCCGCCTCGGCGTACCTCCCGGCGCCGCGCAGCGCACAGGACTGGTCGCCGAGCGCGCGCACGACCTCGACCCGGTCCCCGAGCTGCTCCAGCGCGTCGATCGCCTCCTCGGCGAGGCGCACGGCTGCATCGGGGTCGACATCGGCGAGGACCTGGCTGGCGCGCCGCAGGGCCAGCGCGTGGTCGGGCTCGGGGACGCTCGGGCCGAGGGCGAGTGCCTCCTCCACCCACGGACCGGCATCCGTCGTACGACCGGAGCCGATCATCGCGTGGACCACCTCCAGGAGCAGCTCGGACCTGGTGATCCCGGCCTCGACGGGCGGCGGGCCGTCCGCGGGCCACAGCTCGAGGGTGCGCTCCCAGTGGACCGCCTCCTCGTCCCGGGCCAGCCGGCTGCAGGCGGTGCGGGCCGCGGCCACCCGCCAGCGCAGCTCCTCTCGTACGTCCTGGGCACCGCGCCAGTGCTCGGCGACCTCGGCCGCCGACGGGTGCGCCGACTCCGCGAGCGCCGTGGCCAGTCGCCGGTGCGCCGAGGCGGCCTCGCCCGGCACGAGCTGCGAGCGCACAGTGGCGGCCAGGAGCGGGTGCCGCACGGCCACGTCGGACGTCGTGTAGGGGTCGGCGACCAGGTGCTTGGACACCAGCTCGCGCAGCACGTGGGTGCGCTCGGAGTCCTCCAGCGAGGTCACCGCCGAGACGACCGCCGGCGGGAGCGGTCGGTCCGCGACGGCCGCGGCCACGAGCACCGCCCGGGCGGCCGGCCCCAGGCCGTCGAGGTGGCGGGACAGGGAGTCGACGAGCCGCTCGGGCAGGACGTCCTCGGTCCTCGACCGGGACAGCTCCTCGGTGAAGAGGGGCACGCCCTGTCCGAGGCGGTAGATGCGCTCCATGTCGCCGTGCCAGAGCCGGCGCCCGTGGAGCAGACGCAGCTGCTCCCGGGTCTCCTTCTCCGTGAGCGGCGGCAGGTTGAGCAGCAGGGTCGCCTCCCGTCGGACGCGCAGCAGCCACTCGTCGGCATCGCCGGACTCGCCGCTCCGGATCGTCGCGACGACGGGGACCCCGCGACCGCCGACGACCTGCCGCTCGACGAAGGCACGCGAGCTCGCGTCGCCCCAGTGGACGTCCTCGAGCACCAGCGCCAGCGGGCGCAGCGTCGCCAGGGAGGCCAGGGTGGACTGGATCGCCGCGACGAGCCGGGCCGTGGCGAAGCGGTCGTCGCGGTCCCGGTCGGGCAGCTCCAGCTCGGGCAGGACGCGCGCCAGCGACGGCCCCACGAAGTCCGGGCACGCCGCCAGCGCCTCCCGGAACCACCGCCCCTCGTCGGAGAGCCAGACCTCGCGCAGCGCCTCGGCCACGAGCGCGAAGGGAGCGTCGGCCAGCAGCGGGAGCCCACCGGCGCGTGCGACGAAGGTGGAGACCTGCTGGGCCGCCGCGGAGACCAGCGTCGTCTTGCCGATCCCCGCCTCGCCCGCGACCACGAGCAGCCCGCCGCCGCCCTCGAGGTGGCGGCGCAGGACGAGGAGCTCGGCCCGCCGACCCGCGATCGTGCGCGCCGGTGGGGCGACGTGGCGCGTGCCGTCCGCGGTCGCGGCCAGCCAGAGCTCCCGGAACTCCGCCGGGTCGCCGGCCAGGGCCGCCACGACCAGCTCCAGCAGCCCCCAGGAGGGCAGGCGCGGGTGGGAGAACACGTGGAACACGGTCGTGTGCGAGCAGCCGGCCCTGGAGGCGACGGAGCGGACGCTGGGCCGGCCCGCCCGGTGGTGCAGCGCGTGCAGCGCCTCGACGAGGTCGCGGTGCGGCCCCGGCTCGAGCTCAGGCGCATGCAGCTGGCCCATCGGCCCTCCCCAGGGTTCTCGTCAAGGATCGACCCGCCGGGTGGGCTTGTCCAGACCCGCGGCCTACAGCCAGGGCGTCACGAGGGCCGTGAGGTCGGGGGCGAGCTCCTGCATCAGCCTCGGACCGAACGTCACGCGGTGCACGCCCAGCTCCGCGAGGTCCTCCAGCGACCCGGCCGCCGAGCCGGTGCGCGGGTTGGCGATCACGTTGACCGGCCCGGAGAGCGCGTCGAGGATCGCCCGGAGGGAGTCGGCGCCGGGGACGCCGACCGGGTAGGCGCAGCGCGCACCCGCCTCCTCGCACGCGCGCAGCCGCGTGATCGCCTCCGCGACCGGGTCGTCGAACTGCCCCTTCCTGAGGAAGACGTCGGTGCGGGCGTTGACGACGACGTCGACCCCGGCCGCGTCGGCCGCCTGCCGGATCGCGCCGATGTAGTCGGCGTGCTCGGTCGCGCTCCGCATGCGGCCCTCGGAGTGCACGGTGTCCTCGATGTTGAGGCCCACCGCGCCCGCTTCCAGCATCCGCTCGACCAGCTCGCCGGCAGGGGTGTCGTAGCCGGACTCGAGATCGGCGGTGACGGGCACGTCGGGCACCGCGGAGCAGATGCGTCGTACGCCGTCGAGGGCGTCGGCGAGCGACATGTCCTCGTTGTCGCCCTGGCCGCGCGAGTCGGCGAGCGGGTGGCTGCCGATGCTGAGCGCGGCGAAGCCGGCTCCGGCGACGACGCGTGCGGACCAGGCGTCCCAGACGGTGGGCAGGACCAGCGGGGTGCCGGCGTGGTGGAGCTCGAGCAGGGTGGTGGCGCGCGTCGCGATGTCCATGGGTCGAGGCTGCCACCGGGCGGCGCGCGGGCATAGGGGGAGAGCCTCACGCGTTGCACCGGCATGGACCTGCCCGACCCTGTGAGCGACACCCTCGACTCACTGGTCGTCGGAGCCGGCCAGGCCGGGCTCGCGGCGTCGTACTTCCTCCGCCAGCGGGGCGTGGACCACGTGGTGCTCGACGCCAACCCGCACCCGGGCGGTGCCTGGCAGCACCGGTGGGACTCCTTGGGCATGGACGACGTGCACGGCGTCGCGGACCTGCCCGGCTCGGTCGCGCCGGAGCGCTCGGAGCAGCCGGCCAAGGTCGTGGTGCCCGCCTACTTCGGGGGCTACGAGCGCCACCACGACCTCCCCGTGCTGCGTCCGGTGCGGGTCGAGCGCGTCGAGAGCGACGGCGAGCTGCTCGTGGTGAGTGCCGGAGAGCGCACGTGGCGCACCCGGACCCTCGTCAACGCGACAGGGACCTGGACGCGACCGTTCGTGCCGTTCTACCCCGGGATCGAGTCGTTCACGGGCGAGCAGGTGCACACCGCGCACTACCCCGGCGTCGAGCACCTCCGCGGCAAGCGGGTGCTCGTCGTCGGGGGTGGGGCCTCGGCGGTCCAGCTCCTCGGCGAGCTCGCGCCGGTGACAGAGACGCTGTGGGTGACGCGGCGCCCGCCGGTGTGGCGCGAGGGCCTCGACGCGGCCGCCGGTCTCGCGGCCGTGACCGCGGTCGAGGAGCGCGCACGCCGTGGGCTCCCGCCGGCGAGCGTCGTCAGCGTCACCGGCCTGTCCCTGCGACCTCAGGAGCAGGAGGCGGCGCGCCGCGGTGCCTACGAGCGGCTGCCGATGTTCGCCCGCATCGAGCCCGACGGCGTGCGCTGGTCGGACGGTCGGTTCGAGCGGGTCGACGTGATCCTCTGGGCGACCGGCTTCCGCCCCGCGGTCGACCACCTGGCACCCCTCGGGCTGCGGACACCGCAGGGCGGGATCGCCCTGGTGCCGCTGCCGGGCAACGTGCAGGGAGCGACCACCGCGGTGGTGGACCCGCGGGTCCAGCTCGTCGGCTACGGACCTTCCGCGAGCACGATCGGGGCCAGTCGAGCGGGTCGCGCCGCGGCCGCTGCGGTCGTACGGCGTCTCGCCGACGCAGCCGCCTGAGGGGTCCGGTCCAGACCGCGGCCGGTCGCGCTGTCAACTCCTGTCAACCCGCGTCAACCGCCTCCCCGGCGGCCTCACGGTTGTCCCATCACCGCCGATCCGAGAGCGGACCGGCTCCATGAAAGGGACAACCCATGAACGGCAACCGCACCATCCGCAGGGGCTTCGCCTCCGCCGTCGCGATCAGCGCGCTCCTGGCGATGACCTCGTGCAGCAACGAGGTCTCCCCGCCCTCGCAGGACATCAACAAGGTCGTCAAGAAGGACACGAAGGCGCCGCGGCAGCCGACCCGTACCGAGGGCCCCCGGGGCACCTTCGGGGACGAGTACGGCAACCCGAGGAAGCTGGAGAAGAGGACCAACCCGGCCGGCAGCGGGACCCGCAACCGGCTGAACTTCGGGGACAACGGCCTGTGACGTCAGGAACCGGGCGACGGCGGGGGTCGCCCGGTCCCTGTCCCTGGCCGGGATCCCGACCGCGGTCGCCGCACGCTGGTCCAGGACTCAGCCTGCGGTGGCCGCGGTGGCAGCTACCGCTTCCCAGAGGGGGACGTGCTCGCGGGCATCGGCCGCGGCTCGCCTGAGCAGGCGCGCCGCGACCGTGCCCCGACCGTCACGCAGGGCGCACCGGGCCGCCCGCCATCGGCAGTACGCCGCGTCGTGGGGGCGGCGGAGGTCGTCCCACGAGGTCGCCGCGGCGGCCCACTCCCGCGTCGACTCCTCCGACCGGGCCCGGCCGAGCTCCGCCAACCAGGTGGCCGCCATGGCCGGGACCGCGACACCTATCGCGTGGGGGCCGAAGGGGTCGACCGCCGCTGCCGTGCGCTCGCTCGCCAAGGTCCCGGCCGCCCGTCGGCGCTCGGTGCTCGAGGCACCGCTGGTCTCGAGCAGGTCGGCGACGGCTCGTGCCTGGGAGACGAGCACCTGACCCGACAGGCGCGATGCGTCGGTGGTCCGCGCGCTGTCGACCGCCTGCTGGGTCAGGGCGACGGCGGACTCAGGACGTCGTCCCCACAGCTCGACCTCGGCCACGAAGACCACGCACTCCAGCCACGCGTCGTCGTGCCGGTTGGGCACCTGCTCGACTGCCTGGTGGGAGCGCGCGAGCGCCTCGTCCACCCGGCCCCGGCGCAGGTCGACCGCTGCCTGGAGCACGTGTGCATAGGCCGTGAGGGGAGTGGGAGACAGGTGCGTGAGGGGAGCGATCGCCACCCCCGCCGCCCGGGGGTCGCCGGCGCGCAGGTGCGCGATGCACACGTTGCACCGGAGGATCACGTCGACGGTGCGGCCCTCGAGGTGCCACTTCTCCACCTCGGCCAGCGCGTCCCCGGCCGCTGACGCCACCTGCTCGTGGGGGGCTCCGGCGTGGAGCAGGATGTCGGTGGCCATGATGCTGAGCGCCACGTCGGTCGTCGGGTCGTCGTCCGGGAGGGTGATCGCACGGGCCCGGCCCAGCACGGCGAGGGCGCTCGAGCTGTCGCCGCCGGCGAGCTCGAACCAGGCGGCCCAGTTGAGCAGCCGCCGACGGCGCTTGAGGTCCTCGTGCACCTCCAGCATGTCCAGGGCACGAGCGATGGCCGTCTGGGCCGCGGCGAGCCGGGTGAGCCCGGCGTACTCGATCCTGTCCTGGAGCACGTCGACGAGCTCGGCCGAGGGCGGGAGGTGGTCGAGCAGCGCCACCGCCTCGTCGAGGTGGCGCTGACCCTGCTCCTGGTCGCCCGCCTCGCACAGCATCGCGCCGACCCGGCGCAGGACGTGCACGCGTGCCGCGTCGGGGAGGTCCAGCTCGAGCGCCCGCCGGCACAGGGTGCGGCCGACCTCGAAGTCGGCCAGCTCCATCGCTGCGTCGATGGCCTCGCGCAACACCTCCCACAGCTCCGTGCCGGCGGGCGTCGACCCTGCGTCCCACAGCTCGAGGACGCGCAGCCAGCCGTCGAGCGCCTCCCGGGAGGCGAACTGGTCCACGGCGCGCCGGGACGCCGCGACCAGGGGGTCCACCTCCAGGTCGGGTCGACCCGCCGCGCGCCAGTGCTGGGCGATCTCGGCCGGCTCGCAGCCCGGCTCGGAGGCCAGGGCCTCGGCGAGGCGTGCATGGACCGGAGCGGCCTCACCCGGCAGCAGGCGTCGGGTGACTGCCTCGACGAAGAGCGGGTGCGCCAGCCCGACGTCCTCGGCCGGTGCCGGCGTCAGGAGCCGGCGGCGGGCCAGGATGCGGAGGGCGTCGTGCAGGTCGGTGTCCTCGAGCCGGGTCACCGCGCCCAGGATCGCCGGGCCGAGGCGGCGCTGGGCCACACCGAGCGCCCGCACCACCTGCCACGGAGCGCCGTCGAGGTCGCCGAGCCTCCTGTCGAGGACGTCCGCGAGCTGGTGCGGCAGCGCCGTGGCGGATGGAGTGGCGGTCGGGGTGGCGAGGTGGGCGGTGTAGAGGGGCACCCCCTGGCTCCTCGCGTGCACGACGTCGACGAGCGCGTCGTCGGGCTCCACGCCCGAGACGAGGCGGAGCTGCTCGGCCGTCTCCTCGCGAGCCAGTGGGCCGAGCTCGAGCACCGACACCTCGGGGACACGTCGGACCTGTGCGAGCCAGGCGCCGTGGGCAGCGGAGACCTCGGGGTCCTCCGAGCGCCAGGTGCAGACGAGCGGCACCGCGAACCGGTGGCTCGTGAGGTGGAGCAGGAGGTCCAGCGTGGTGGCGTCGGCCCAGTGGCAGTCCTCGACCATCAGCGCCACCGGTTCGGTCGCGCAGAGCCGGCCGACGACCGTCGCCACGGTGGTGAACAACCGCTCGCGGCCCCAGGCGTCGCGCTCCGGAGCCGGCGCGTCAGGCGCCATCTCCGGGAGCAGGGTGCCCAGCGACGCGATCATGTAGGCCGGGCAGTCGGCGACCGCTGCACGCAGCGCCCGACCACCGTCGCGCGCGTGGAGGGCGCGCAGGATGTCGATCACCGGGAGGAGCGGGACGCCGGTCGACAGCGGCAGGCAGTGTCCGGTGGCCACGAACGCGCCGGACCGCCCCGCAGCGGTGGTGACCAGCTTGGTCTTGCCGATGCCCGCCTCCCCGATGACGAGGAGGGTCCCGGACCCCGTCTCCAGGTGGCGTCGTACGACGTCGAGCCCGCCCCTGCGGCCGGCGATGTCCGGCGCAGCAGCCGTGCGGTCGGCGGCGGGGGACGTGGCGGGGGACGTGGCGGGGGACGTTGCGGCGAGCCAGAGCCCGCGGACGTCTGCGACGTCGCCGTCCAGGGCCTCGGCGAGGAGCTCCAGGGTGCCCCAGGTCGGCAGGGTGGTGGTGGAGAAGGCCTTCGAGACGGTGGTGTGCGAGACCCCCGTCTCGCGGGCGAGCGCGCGCAGGGAGGGCCAGCCGGCGCGGTGGTGGAGGTCGTGGAGCCGTTCGACGAGGTCGTGGTGCGGCCCCGGCGGCAGGTCGGGGCGGGGGAGCGCGCTCACCGCACGCCCGCGCGGGTCGCGGCGATCGCCTCCGAGAGCGGGACGTGCTCGCGGGCCTCGATCGCGGCCCGGCTGAGCTGCCGGGCCGCGAGGGTCCTCTCCCCGTCCCGGATGGCGCACTGGGCTGCCCGCCACCGGCAGTACGCCGCCTGGTGGGGACGTCCGTGCAGGTCCCACGCGGACGCGGCCCAGCCCCACTCCTTGGCGTCGTCGGTGCCGGCGATCCGGTGCAGCTCGGCGTCCCACGTGAGCCCGGCGGCGACCCGCACCGGCGGTGCGCGCCCCGGGTCGAGGGGGTCGACCATCGCCCGCCTGCGCAGCTCGACGAGCTCCGCAGTGGTGGCCGCGTCCCCCAGCGCGACGCGGTCGGCCGCGGCGCGCGCGAGGTAGAGGAACCCCAGCCAGTAGTCAGCCACGCCGCGGTTGTCGAGCATGACCTCCAGCGGGTCGTGGAGCGCCGCCCAGGCGTCGGCAGGACGGCCGGACCAGAGCAGGGTCGCGGCCTCCCAGACGGCGCGCCGCAGCATCGTGGGCGGACTGCTGCCTGCCCTGAGGAGCCGGTGGATGACCGCGCCGGCGTCGTCGAGGCGGCCCTGCACGAGCGCGACCCGCGCGGTCATCCAGGCCCCGGGCCAGTCGTCGTAGCTGTCGGAGGAGGGGACGTCCGCCAGCCGGGTCACCGCCTCCTCCACCCGTCCGGCGTCCAGGTAGGACTCCACGACGTTGGCGCGCACGACGGTGAGCAGGTGAAAGCTCATCTCCCACCTCCCAGCGATCCGGAGCGCGCGCTCCGCCGCCCGCTCGACCTCCTCCGGTGGCCGGTGGTGCCGGAGCAGGACGTCGGTCTCCATCATGGCGAGGTAGGCCTCGAGCCACGGGTCGGTGGGCTCGGGCATGCGGAGCCGCGCTGCGCGGAAGCAGTCCAGGGCACCTGGCAGGTCTCCCTGGTGGCCGCGGTGCCAGCCGAGGGTGGCCGAGGTGTGGAAGAAGAGCGCTGCGTCGCCCAGCAGCTCGCAGGCCTCCAGCCCCCGCGACAGGTCGTGCACGGCCTCCTCGAACCGGCCGAGGTCGATCAGCGAGTTGGCTCGCTGGACGAGGATGCGGACCAGGCAGGGGGAGACAGGTTGCCCGCCCAGCCGGGTCAGCGCCTGGTCGAGGAGGGTGAGCGACCCCTGCATGTCGTCGAGCACGACCTGGGCGATGAGCGCTGCACGCCGCAGGACCTCTGCGGCCTGCTGGGGCGGCAGTCGGTCCACGTCCGGAAGCTGTTCCGAGCACAGGGCCCTCGCCTGCTCGAGCTCCCCCGAGAGCTGGAAGGCGTCGAAGGCCCCCGTCCAGGCGGAGACGGGGTCGACGTCCGGCACGTCGTGCCCGCGACAGATCTCGAGGACCCGGCACCAGTGGGCGGACGCCGACCGTGGCTGGGTGCGTTGCTGAGCCTGCTCCGCAGCCGCCATGCGCCACCGCGCCTCCTGGACCGGGTCCCCGGCGCTGCGCCAGTGCTCCGCGACCTCGCCGGGGTCGACGTGGCCGGGCCGTGCGGCCAGCGACTCGGCGAGCAGCCGGTGCAGGCGACCGCCCTCGCCGGGGAGCAGCCTGCGCTGCGCGGCCTCGACGAGGAGTGGGTGGGCGAGCTGGGCCAGGTCGCCCGAGTCCCTGGCCAGGAGGTGCTGGGTCGACAGCTCGCCCAGCGCGAGCTGCACCTCGTCGCGTGCCAGTGCGGTGACCTCGGCCAGCACCTCCACCGGCACGGGGCGCGCGGCCACCGCCATCGCGGAGGCGAGCTGCCCGGCCGGCCGGGACAGGTGGTCGAGCCGCTGGTCGAGGAGCCCGGCGAGCTCGGGCGGCAGCGACGAGCTGCGCGGGCCGTCGTGGACCGCGATCAGGGCGGTGTAGAGCGGATTGCCCCGGGAGCGCTCGTGGATCTCTCGCGCGGCCCGGGCGTTGGTGATGCCGGCCAGCCGCAGCTGCTCCGCGGTCTCGTCGGGCAGCAGGGGGCCGAGCACGATGGACTGCACCTCGGAGAGCCGGCGCAGCCGGGCGAGCCACTCGTGGTGCACCGCGGTGACCGCGGGGTCGTCGTTGCGCCAGGTGGCCACGACCGGGGCCCGGCACCCCCGGCTCACGACGTACTCCACCAGCGCCATCGTCGCGGTGTCCGCCCAGTGCGCGTCCTCGATGACCAGGGCAACGCGGTCGTAGGTCGCCAGGGCGTCGAGCACCGAGGCGACGGCCGCGAAGAGGTGGGGCCGCGCGAAGTCCGAGCCGTGCGGGCCGTCCCCGGCGTCCAGCTCCGGCAGCAGCCGCGTCATCAGGCCGCCGACGTAGGCCGGGCAGTCGGCGAGCGCGTCCTTGAACCAGTGTCCGTCCCCGTGCGCGTGGATGCCGCGCAGCAGGTCGACCACCGGCATCAGCGGGACCTCTGCCGAGAGCGGCAGGCAGTGACCGACGGCGACGAAGGCGTCGCACCGCTCGGCCGCGGCCCGCACGAGCGTGGTCTTGCCGATGCCGGCCTCGCCGACCACGAGGAACAGGCCGGTGCCGGTGTCGAGGTGGCGGCGTACGACGTCGAGCTCGGCGCGCCGGCCGGCGATCCGCGGTGCCGGGGCGGCGACGTCCTCGACGCGGCCGGTCGAGGCGGCGAGCCACAGGTCGTGGAAGGCCTCCGTGTCGCCGTCGAGGGCCTCGACGACGAGCTCGAGGGTGCCCCAGGTCGGCAGGGTGGCGGTCGAGAAGGCCTTGGACACGGTGGTGTGCGAGACCCCGGTCATCCGGGCCAGCGTGCGCAGCGACGGCCAGCCGGCCCGGTGGTGGAGGTCGTGGAGGGCGTCGTTGAGGTCGTGGTGGGGGCCCGCCGCCAGGTCGGGCCGGGGAAGTGCGCTCATCCGGGCCTCCGTCACCCGTTCCTCGGACCGACGATCCTCCCGTGGCGGCCCGCCGGGCAACCCGATTGTTGGGGGTGTCAAGGATCGTCAAGACTCGTCAACGAGGGCCCGCGCAGGCCCACGCTGGTGGCATGAACCCGATCAGCTCGTCCTTCTGCCCGCGGCGCGGTCGCACCGCCGGAGTGGCCCTCGCCGTCCTGGTGACGGTCTCCGCCTGCGGCACCGACGTCCCGCCGCCGAAGCAGGACATCGGGACGGTCGTGGACACCGAGCCCGACCGGGTCACCATCGACGACTGCCTCGACACGACCCGGCCGCACAAGGTCGCCACCTGCCCCTACCCGGTCCAGTCCGGTGACCGCTTCTCCCGCATGCGCCACCGCAAGCACTACTGACGACGACCTCGCTAGTCTGGCCGCATGGGGGAGATCGAGAACCGCCCGCCCGATCCGTCGCTGATGCGCATCTCGGACGCCGACCGCCAGCGCGTCGCCGACGTGCTGCGCGATGCCGCCGGCGAGGGGCGCATCGACCTCGACGAGCTCGACGAGCGCCTGGAGCTCACCTGGGGCGCGCGGACGTACGCCGACCTGGTGCCGATCACCGCCGACCTCCACCAACCCACCCAGCTGCCCCACGCGCAGCCCGCGAGCACGCCCGTGCCGCGCGCGCCGTCCGGCGTACCTGCGGTCGGCCACCACTCGTCGCTGGCGATCATGAGCGAGTGCAAGCGCCAGGGCGTCTGGGCGGTGCCCGAGCACCACAGCGCGTTCGCGCTGATGGGGTCGGTCGTCATCGACCTGCGCGAGGCCCAGCTCGCCGCCCAGCACACGCAGGTCAACGCCAGCGCGATCATGGGGGAGGTCAAGATCATCGTCCCCGCGCACATGCACGTGGTGCTCGACGGCACACCCATCATGGGCGAGTTCAGCCAGGCCCGGGACAGGACGCCGGCCGAGCTGGGGCCGGGCTCCCCGACCGTCCGCGTGCGGGGCATGGCGCTGATGGGCTCGGTGACGGTGCAGCGGCTCCCCGCGCCCGGGACGCCGAAGAAGTACCTCGGCACCTACTGACGCGGCTCCGCTCGCTCGACGTGCACCAGCGCGACGGTCTCCGGCCGCCGGCGCGGGATCCAGTAGCCGCGCGCGGCCAGCACGGCGCCCGTGACCTGTGCGCCGGCCGTCGGTCCGGCCTCGGGCATCTCCACCGACCGGCTGGTGGCGCGCCGGTCCACCGGACCGACCCACCGCAGCTCGTAGGTCGCCTCCGGGACGAGGTGGGGGACCCGGACCAGGACGCCCCGGTTGCTGGCGGACTCGTCGAGCTGGACGTGGGCCAGGAGCGCCTCCGCGCCGTCGGTGGCCACGACGCCGTGGAGCAGCACCGCCGGGTCGGGTGACTCCGGTCGCACCATGCGCCCGGTGTGCAACAGCGGGCGGAGCTGCTTGTGGAGCGCCACCCAGGCGGCCAGCGCGTCCAGCTCGTCGTCGGTGGCGGTGCTCAGGTCCCACTCGACCCCGAACGCGCCGAAGAACGCGGTCGCGGCCCGGAAGTCGAGCGGGAGCGTGCGTCCGCTCTGGTGGGCCACCGGCGAGCTGACGTGCGCCCCGAGGTACTCCGGCGCGACCAGCTGGCCGGTCCAGCGCTGGATGTGCTGGCGGGCCAGCGCGTCGGTCATGTCGGAGGTCCAGACCCGCTGGGTGCGCTCGAGCACGCCCAGGTCGATGCGGCCGCCGCCCGAGGCGCACGACTCCCAGTCGATGCCGGGGTGCAGCTCGCGCAGCGAGTCGAGCAGCCGGTAGAACGCGAACGTCTGCGCCCGCACCGCCGAGGACCCGCCGCGGGCCCCCGACCCGGCCTCGAGGAGCTCACGGTTGTGGTCCCACTTGACGTAGTCGATCGGCGCCGACGAGAGCACGGCGTGCACCCGGTCGTGGACGTGCTGCCAGACCTCCTCGCGGGAGAGGTCGAGGACGAGCTGGTTGCGGTGCAGCTGGGGGACCCGCGCGCCGGTCGCGAGGATCCAGTCGGGGTGCGTGCGGAAGAGCTCGGAGTCGGGGTTGACCATCTCGGGCTCGAACCACAGCCCGAACTCCATGCCGAGCGAGCGCACGTGGTCGGCGATCGGGGTCAGGCCCTCGGGCCACACGTCGGGGTCCACCCACCAGTCGCCGAGCCCCGCGGTGTCGTCGCGGCGGCCGTGGAACCACCCGTCGTCGAGCACGAACCGCTCGATGCCCACGCGGGCGGCGCGGTCGGCGATCTCGTGCAGGCGGGGCAGGTCGTGGTCGAACCACACCGCCTCCCACACGTTGAGCACGACCGGCTGGTGCGTCGGGTGCGCGGCCAGGGACCGCTCGTAGGTGTGGAAGGCCTCCGCCAACCCGTCGAGCCCGCTGTCCGAGGCGCCGAAGACGACCCAGGGCGAGACGTAGTCCTCGCCGGTGCCGAGCGCGACCTCGCCCGGCTGCAGCAGCTCGCCACCCCCGAGCGTCGTGCCGAGGTCGGGGGAGCGCTCGACCCGGAAGCAGCTGTTGCCGCTCCACGCGACGTGCACCCCGAGCACCGTGCCGCTGCGGGTGCCGAAGCCGCGCGTGCCCAGCACGGCCATCGTCGCGCCGCCGAGACCGGGCCGGCCCTCACGGCCCTCGCGCAGCCACAGCCCATCGGTGACGGTGTGCCGCTGCGGGGTGCGTTCGCCCTCGTGCCGTCCGGTGAAGTCCAGCAGCTCGACGAGGTCGTCGGAGGCGGGCAGCACGACGTCGAGCCCGGTCAGGACGTACGTCCCGGCGCCCGTGCTGCGCACCGTGTGCCGTCCCCGCAGCAGGCCTCCGGGCAGGGCCTCGAGCTCGGTCGTCAGCCGGAGCCCGGCCGCGTCGTCCTCGGCCGTGACCACCAGCCGGGAGTCGCCGGCGTCGAGGTCCTGGACGAGGAACCGCGTCGACCAGGCCGCGTCGCTCCCGCCCACCCGGTGGCCGCGCAGGTGCGGACGCGTGAACAGCTCGTGCGCGTGCTCCCCGAGCAGCGGCACGCCCGGACCCCGGAAGGTCGAGGGGTAGCCGCTCGGACCAGCGGTGGTCGAGGTGGTGGTCCCGGCCCACAGGATGCGGGGCAGCAGGTCGCCCGCGGGGTCGAGCTCGATCGCGAGCCGGGGGTGGTCGGTGGTCGTGGTGGTGGGAGGGAAGAGCATCGCTCTGGCGGACCTCAGCCCTTCACGGCTCCGGCGGTGAGGCCGCGGACGAAGAAGCGCTGCATGAACAGGAACACCACGAGCGGCAGCACCATGGACACGAATCCGCCGGCGGTGATGAGGTGCTGGCCCGAGCCGGCCTGGCCCATCAGGTTGTTGCGCAGGGCGACCGTGATCGGCGCGTTGTCACCCGGGCCGATGAAGATCAGCGCCACCAGCAGGTCGTTCCAGACCCACAGGAACTGGAAGATGGCGAACGCCGCGAGCGCGGGCACCGACATCGGCAGCACCAGCCGGAAGAAGGTCTGGAAGTGGCTGGCGCCGTCGATCTTGGCCGACTCGATGAGGCTCTTGGGCAGGGTCGCCATGTAGTTGCGCAGGATGTAGATCGCCAGTGACATGCCGAAGCCGATGTGGGCCAGCCAGACGGCCGGGAACGTGCCCGCGAGCTGGAAGTCGCCGTAGATGCGCAGGATCGGCACGAAGGCGATGTAGTTGGGCACCACCAGGAGGCTCACGACCGCCAGGAACAGGACGTTGCGGCCGGGGAACTCCATGAACGTGAACGCGTAGGCCGCGAACGCGGCCACCAGGACCGGGATGAAGGTCGCCGGCAGGGTGATCGCCAGGCTGTTGACGAAGGCCTCGCCCAGGCCGCCCTTGTCGATGGCGGTCGAGTAGTTGTCGAACGTCATCCGCCCCCAGGCCGACGGCGTCCAGAACAGCGTCCACCAGCCGGAGGTGTTCGCGTCGTCGCGCGGACGGAACGAGGTGAGGAGGAGCCCGATCACGGGAACGATCCACAGGAAGCACAGGATGAAGACGACGATCCGGGCGAACCAGCCGGCCTTCTGCGGCTGTCCTTCGCGCGAGGAGGCGCGCCTGCGGGTCTTCGAGGTCGGGGTGGCCGCTGCCGGGGTGGTCTGTGTCGAGGTCATGCCATGGACTCCTCACGGCGGAAGTTGCGCACCTGGTACCACATGATCGGGATGGTCGCGAGCATCAGCAGCACGACGATCGCCGCGGCCGCGCCGTTGTTGAAGTTGGTGAACAGCTCGTTGAAGAACTGGTTGCCGATGACGTTGGTGTTGAAGCCGCCGTTGGTCATCACGTAGACGATGTCGAAGATCTTCATGACCCCGATGAGGGTCGTGACGTAGACGGTGATCACCGATCCCCAGATCTGCGGCACGATCACGCGGAAGAAGATCGCGCGCTCGTTGGCGCCGTCGATCCGGGCCGCCTCCAGGGTGTCCTCGGGGACGCCCTTCACGGCGGCCGAGAGCAGCACCATCGAGAAGCCGGCCTGCGCCCAGAGCAGCATCATCATCAGGAAGAAGCTGTTGAGGTGGAACTCGGTGGTCTGCAGCCACACGACCGGGTCGAAGCCGAGCGCGGTGACGATCGCGTTCTGCAGGCCGATCTGCTCACGACCCTCGGGGCGGTAGTTGTAGACCAGGCCCCACACGGTGCCGGCGCCGACGGCGCTGATGGCCATCGGCAGGAAGATGATCGTCTTCGAGGTGCTCTCCCACGTCGGGGAGAGCCGGTCGGCGAGGACGGCCATCGCCAGGCCGAGGATCACGGTGAACACCGGGACGACGGCCATCCAGAGCAGGGTGTTGAACAGCGTGTCCTGGAAGCCGCTGCTCTGCAGCAGCTTGGTGTAGTTGTCCATCCCGACCCACTCGGTGCTCGTCGCGTTGGCGAAGCTGAACACGAGCGTCTGGACGGCCGGGTAGACGAGGTAGAAGACGAGGGCGGCGTAGGCCGGGAGGATGTAGAGGTAGGGCTTGATCCGGTCCTCCCACCTCCCGGGCAGCACCTCGGCCAGCTTGTTGAGCACCCAGTAGAGGACGACGGCGGCGGCGACGCCCACGCCGACGGTGATCAGGGCGTTGAGGATCTTCAGGACCATGTGGTTCGGCTCCTAGGTCCGGCGCGGGCGACGCGCAGGCGGGCGAGGGGCGGGGGACCGGGGACGACCGTCCATGGACGGTCGTCCCCGGTCCGACGCGGTGTCAGCTGGCGGGCCAGCTGTCGTCGATGTTCTTCAGCGCGGTGTCGAGGTCCTCCTGCTCACTGATCCACGCCGTCATCTCCTTCCAGAAGGAGCCGGCCCCGACCTCGCCGGGCATCGCGTCCGAGCCGTCGAAGAGGACGGCGTCGGACTTGTAGGCCACGTCGGCGATCTGCCGGGTCAGGTCGCTCGGGTAGAGCGAGGTGTCGAAGCCGGTGTGCGGGGAGATGAACGAGCTGTCGGGCGCGGCCGTGGTGCCGAGGTCGACGTTGGCGAGGATCTCCATGATCGCCCGGGAGTCCTCGTTGTCGTCGAGGAGGGTGGCGAGGTCGCCGCCGCCGAGCACCGGGTTGTCGCCGCCTGCCTCGGCGGGCGGGAAGCCGAAGACGCCGATGCGCTCGTCCACGTTGTCGACCACGTCCTCCGGCATGAAGTCCTTGGAGACGACGAAGTTGCCCTGCTTGAACAACCAGCAGCCCGGCTTGTCGTCCCACATGGTGTCCTCGGCGTCACCGAACGCGACGCTCGAGATCGAGCCGCGGCCACCGGGGACGTTGCCGTCGGCGAGCACGTTGGTCTCGAGGTAGTCGGCCGCCTGCCTGACCAGGTCGGAGTCGAACGGCGTCTCGTGGGTGACCCACGAGTTGTAGCCGTCGACACCGCCGTAGCGCATGACCAGGTCCTCGATCCAGTCGGTGACCGGCCAGCCGGTGGCGGTGCCGGACTCGATGCCGAAGCACCACGGGGTCCCGCCGTCGCTCTTGATCTGCTCGCCCAGCGCGGCCAGGTCGTCGAGGCTCTCGGGAGCCTTGTAGCCCGCCTTGTCCCACGCCTGCTTGTTGTAGAACACCAGGCTCTTGACGTTCATGCTGATCATCATCCCGTACTGCTTGCCGTCGATCTGTCCGGCTTCGAGCGTGCCCGGGGTCATGTCGGAGAGCAGGTCGGCGGGCACGATGTCGTCGGTGATCTCCACGGCCTTGCCGCGGTCGACGATCTGCTTGATCACGCCCGGCTGGGGGATCACGGCGATGTCGGGGGCGTCGTTGGCCTGGATCTTGGTGAGGATGAGCTGGTTGATGTTGTCGACGCGCTGGACGTCGACCTTGATCCCCGCCGCGTCTGCCTCCTCCTCGATCTTGGCCTTCAGCCCGTCGAACACGAGCGGGTCGGTGGTGGCCAGGATCTCGACGACACCGTCGTCACCGCCGGAGCTGCCGCCTCCCCCTCCGTCGTCACTGCTGCCGAGGCAGCCCGTGGTGGTCAGCGCCATGGCGGCCGCGGTCGCGGCCAGGGCCGCGCGGCGCCGTGTCGAAGTCAGTCGCATGGGGTGCCTCCTCGGAAGGGGCGGGGCCTACCCGCACCGGTCCTGGGTGTCGTAATGTGACGTACGCCACTGCTGAATCGAATCAGCCGCATCATCATCGGCCCGCGGTCCGGGTGTCAAGCAACGAAAGGGACACGACCGCCGGCGGGACCAGATCGTCTGCGGCAGGCTCTGGCGCGCGCCGCGGGCGCGTGCGACGACGGGAGGAGAGGTGCGGTGAAGACACGACGCGTCATGCTGGCCGACGTCGCTGCTGCGGCCGGGGTGTCCGCCACCACCGCGTCGTACATCCTCAACGACCGGGGCGCGCAGATGCGCATCGCGCCCGAGACCGACCAGCGGGTGCGCGAGGCCGCGAGGCGCCTCGGCTACCGCCCCAACCGCAGCGCGCGGAGCCTCCGCACGCGGCGCACGGCGACGATCGGCCTGGTCTCGGACCAGATCGCGGGGGAGCAGTACGGCAGCAGCATGCTCACCGGCGCGACCAACGCCGCCCGCGAGCTCGACCACCTCGTGGTGATGGGCGAGAGCGGCGGTGACCCCGACCTCGAGCGGCTGCTGCTGGAGGAGATGCGCGAGCGCGACGTCGACGGCGTGGTCTATGCCACCCGCACCGCCCGGACGATCCGCCTCCCCGAGGCGCTGCGCGGGATGCGCGCGGTGCTGCTCAACTGCGAGGACCCGGACGAGCGGTTCGCCTCGGTCCTGCCCGACGACGAGGGCGGCGGTCGGGAGGCGGCCGCCACGCTGATGGCTGCGGGCGTCTCCGACATCTGGGTCATCGGTCGCGACCCCACGCCGGAGGCCACGGCCGGCCCGCGCCGGATGGTGGGCATCCAGGCCGAGCTGGCCGCGAAGGGCGTCGAGCTCGCCGGCGTGGTGCCGTGCGACTGGTCGGTGACCGAGGGCTTCGAGGCGACCACCCGCTGGCTGGCGCGCGGCGGACGTGCGGAGGGGCTGGTGTGCCTCAACGACCGCATCGCGATGGGGGTCTACCAGGCGCTGGCCGAGGCCGGGTTGCGCGTGCCCGACGACGTCAGCGTGGTGTCGTTCGACGGGTCCGCCCTGGCCGGGTGGCTGCGACCGGAGCTCACCTCGGTGGAGCTGCCCTTCCTCGAGCTCGGGGCGCTGGCCGTCCGGCGCCTGCTCGCGCCCGACGACCACGGCGGGACGGTCGCGGTGCCGATGGGCGTACGACGTGGGGGCTCGGTGCGGTCCCCCGGCTGACGGCCGGGAGAGGGCTCCGTTGCGAGTCCCGACGGCCGGGCCCTACTGTGACTGCCGTCACTTCACTACGGATCGTCCGGCACGTACCTGCCGGTGAAGGAGCAGAAAATGGCATCAGTGACGTTCGAGAAGGCCCAGCGGTGGTATCCGGGAGCCGATGAGCCGGCAGTGCCGGGCATCGACCTGGAGATCAAGGACGGCGAGTTCATGGTCCTCGTCGGACCGTCCGGCTGCGGCAAGTCCACGACCCTGCGGATGCTCGCGGGGCTCGAGGAGGTCAACGACGGGAAGATCTACATCGGCGACCGGGACGTGACCCGGGTCCCGCCGAAGGACCGCGACATCGCGATGGTCTTCCAGAACTACGCGCTCTACCCGCACATGACGGTCGAGGAGAACATGGCGTTCTCGCTCAAGATGGCCAAGGTGCCGGCCGAGGAGCGCAAGCAGCGCGTCGCCAAGGCAGCGGAGATCCTCCAGCTCACCGAGTACCTCCAGCGCAAGCCCAAGGCGCTCTCCGGTGGCCAGCGCCAGCGCGTGGCCATGGGCCGCGCCATCGTCCGCGCGCCGCAGGTCTTCTGCATGGACGAGCCGCTGTCCAACCTCGACGCCAAGATGCGCGTGGCGACCCGCACCGACATCGCGCGCCTGCAGCAGGACCTCGGCGTCACCACGGTCTACGTCACCCACGACCAGGTCGAGGCGATGACGATGGGCGACCGCGTCGCGGTGATGAAGCTCGGTGTCCTGCAGCAGGTCGACACCCCGCTCAAGCTCTACGACAAGCCGGCCAACCTGTTCGTCGCCGGCTTCATCGGCTCGCCCCAGATGAACCTGCTCGAGGGCGTCGCGGCCGAGGACGGCACGGTCAAGGTCGGCGGCTACGCCGTCCCGGTCGACCCGGCCGCTGAGCGCAAGATGAGCGGCAAGGTCACGGTCGGCGTGCGTCCCGAGAACTGGCGCCTGGTCACCGCCGAGGAGGGCGGCCTGCCCGTCCGGGTCACGGTCGTCGAGGAGCTCGGCGCGGACAGCTTCGTCTACGGCACCTGCGACGTCGAGGGCGTGCCGTCCAACGTGATCATCCGCATCTCGGGTCGGCACCACCCGCAGAAGGGCGAGACGCTCCACGTCACGACCGACCCCGAGCACGTCCACGTGTTCGACACCGAGTCCGGCGAGCGGCTCTCGGACTGAGGCTCGCTCAGACGAGGACGGTGAGGCGCCGCACGTGCGCCTCGCCGTCCTCGGCGAAGACCGCCAGGCCCGTGCTCGACGGGCTGGGGAACACCTGGTCGGTGAGCACGACCTCGCCGCCGGCCGCGAAGACCTCCACCGACGCCACGTCGACCACGACCTCGAGGCGCACCGCGCGCCCGTCGTCCGGCAGGGGCGCGGTGTGCGCCGCCGCGAACGCGGGGTGCACCTCGACCGTCCCTGATCGCCTCCGGTCCAGCGTCACGGTGCGAGGGTCCTGCTCGACCCGGAGGGTGGTCCGTTCGTCGCGCCCCACCCGCAGGTGCAGCCCGAAGGCGCGCGCGGTGCCGGGGTCGACCTCGGCGACGACGCGGTAGGAACGCGCCGCCACCGGCAGCTCCAGGGTGCCCGCGAGCGCGTGCTCGGTGAGGGCGTACGCCGCCTCGCCCGCGCGCACGACCGGATGCTGCACCAGCCGCAGCTCGCCCTCGCGGGGGCGGAGGGCGAGTCGGCGCGCCAGCGTCATCGACCCGCGGAACACGGTGGCGGGCACCCGGTCGGCGTACTGCCAGTTGCTCATCCACGCCTGCACGACGGGCTCGGGCCCGGGGACGTCGGAGTAGGAGATCGCGGCGTAGAAGTCGGCGCCGTGGTCGACCCACCGGGCCGGCTGCTTCGAGGCGAAGCCGCCCTCGCCCAGCTCGCCGACGACGTACTGCATGCCCGAGCCGCCCGCCGGCGCACCGTCGGAGACGCTGACCAGCAGCACCCACGCGGTCCGTCCGTCCTGCCCGTCCTCGACGGGCACCCGGACGAGGTCGGGGCACTCCCACAACCCCTCGACCGAGCCCTCCGGGCCGAAGCTCGACCAGTGCTCCCACGCGATGAGGTCCGGCGAGCGGTAGAGCTCGACCGTCCGGGCCTCGGCGAGGACGACCACCATCAGCCAGCCGTCGTCGTGGCGCAGGACCTTGGGGTCGCGGAAGGCCGACGACCCGATGTCGAGGACCGGGTTGCCGGCGTAGCGCTCCCACGTGCGGCCCCGGTCGAGGCTGTGGGCCAGGCACTGGCTCTGCCGGCCGGTCCCCGGCTCGAACCTCGTGTAGAGGGCGACGAGCGGCCCGGCGCCGTCGGCGCCGAGGCCCGAGGTGTTGGCGACGTCGTGGACGACGCTGCCCGACCAGACGTGCTCCGTCGCGGTCGCAGCCAGCGCCGTCGGGAGCTCGGTCCACCGCACCAGGTCGGGACTGACCGCGTGGCCCCACGAGATGGGGCCGTGGACGAGCGAGTCGGGGTTGTGCTGGAAGAACAGGTGGTGCTCGCCGTCGTGGAGGACCAGCCCGTTGGGGTCGTTGAGCCAGCCGCGCGCGGGCGCGAAGTGGTCACGCGGCCGCAGAAGCTCCTCGTCGCTCACGACACACCAGCGTAGGGGCCTGCTCTTCGCCATACTGGGCGCGTGGACCGGTCAGACACTGGATTCGAGGACAGGCTCGCGGCGCTCGGTCCCGACCTGCACGAGACGCTCGGCCGGGTCTACGGCCCGGACCGGGCCGGCGAGGTGACCGACCGTCTGGTGCGGATCGCCCGGGCCGCCCACCGGGACCGCCCCGTCGAGCTGCGCGACCTCGACGAACGGCGGCTGCGCGAGCCCGACTGGTTCCAGCGTCCGTCGATGCTCGGCTACGCCGCCTACGCCGACCGCTTCGCCGGGACGCTTGCGGACGTCGGGGAGCGGACGGCGTACCTCAAGGAGCTGGGGGTCACCTACCTGCACCTGATGCCCTTGCTCACCCCTCGACCGGCTCCCAACGACGGTGGCTACGCCGTCATGGACTACCGCTCGGTGCGGCCCGACCTCGGCACCGTCGACGACCTGCGCGAGCTCGCGACGACCCTGCGCGGCGAGGGCGTCAGCCTCTGCCTCGACCTCGTGCTCAACCACGTCGCCCGCGAGCACGAGTGGGCCGTGGCCGCACGGGCCGGTGACCCGGACAAGCGCGCCTACTTCCACGTCCACCCCGACCGCGAGGTCCCCGACGCCTACGAGGCGACGTTGCCGGAGGTGTTCCCCGACTTCGCACCCGGCAGCTTCACCTGGGACGACGAGCTCGACGGCTGGGTGTGGACGACGTTCAACGACTACCAGTGGGACGTCAACTGGTCGAACCCCGCCGTGCTCTGCGACTACGCCGACATCATCCTCACGCTCGCCAACGTCGGCGTCGAGGTGTTCCGGCTCGACGCCATCGCCTTCATCTGGAAGCGCCTCGGCACGATGTGCCAGAACGAGCCGGAGGTGCACGAGCTCACCCGCGCCCTGCGCACCGTCGTCCGGATCGCCGCCCCGGCCGTGCTCTTCAAGGCCGAGGCGATCGTCGGCCCGGCGGACCTGCCCGCCTACCTGGGCGTAGGCGAGCACGCGGGACGGGTCAGCGACCTCGCCTACCACAACGGCCTGATGGTCCAGGTGTGGTCGATGCTCGCGTCGGGAGAGGTCGGGCTGGCCACGCACGCGCTCCAGCAGCTGCCGCAGCCGCCGTCCACCACGTCGTGGGCGACCTACGTCCGCTGCCACGACGACATCGGGTGGGCCATCGCCGACGAGGACGCGTGGGCGGTGGGCATCGACCCGGCGGCGCACCGCCGGTTCCTGTCCGACTGGTACTCCGGGGCGTTCCCCGGCTCGTGGGCGCGCGGACTGGTCTTCCAGCACAACGAGGCGACGGGTGACCGGCGCATCTCCGGCTCGCTGGCCTCGCTGGCCGGGCTCGAGGCGGGGGACCCGGGCGCGGTGGCCCGCATCCTCTGGGCCCACGCGGTCGTCCTCGGCTTCGGCGGGCTCCCGCTGATCTGGATGGGCGACGAGCTCGGGCTGCTCAACGACGCGGGCTGGGCCGACGACCCGGCGCACGCCGCCGACAACCGCTGGGTGCACCGGCCGCGGATGCCCTGGGACGCGGCGTCCCACGCCGACCCGCACGGCATCGGCGTCGGGCTGCGCCACCTGCTCGACGTACGACGTGAGCTGCCGCACCTGCACGCGGCCACCCCGACCGAGGTCTGGGACCCGCGCGACCCCGGCGTGCTGCTGGTCGTGCGACGTCACCCGAGCGGGCCGCTCCTCGCCGCCTTCAACGCCACCGACAGGCCGGCGTGGGTGGACGCCGACGTCCTGCACTGGCTCGGCCTGCACACCGACGGCCTCCACGACGCGATCAGCGGGACCGCCCCCTCGCTGGTGGAGGGCGCGGTCCCGCTGGAGCCGTACGCCGTCGCGTGGCTGCACGACCGCGGCTGAGGACTAGGAACCCTCGGGCTGGACCTCGTCCTGCTCCTTGCCGACCTCCTCGGCCTTCGCCATGGTGTCGACACCCGGGACGATCCCCGCGTGCTCGGCGTCCATGGTGAGGTTCTCGCCCGTCGCGGGGTCGAAGAGGTGGATCTTGCGGGCATCGACCCAGATCTTCGCGTCGTCGCCCTCGCTGATCCGGCTGGCGCCGTCGAGCGAGATCACCAGCTGGGTGCGCAGGGACTCGCCGTCGAGGTCGCGCTCGAGCTGCTGGAGTTGCTTCTCCACCTCGGGCGGGGCCTCGAAGGGGATGTAGGCGTAGGCCTCGTTGCCGAGCCACTCCACGACGTCGACGGTGGCGTGGAAGGTCGCCTCCTCGGTCACCTTGTCGCTGTCCACGACGCTGGCGTCCTCGAAGTGCTCGGGGCGGATGCCCGCGATCAGCAGGTCCTTGCCCTGGGCCCTCGCCGCCTTGTCCTCGGGGATCGTGACGGTGCCGAAGGGCAGCTCCACCTTGTTGCCGTCGACCTTCGCCGGCAGGAAGTTCATCGGCGGTGAGCCGATGAAGCCTGCGACGAACAGGTTGGCGGGGTTCTCGTAGAGCTCACGCGGCGTGGCGTGCTGCTGGAGCACCCCGCGCTTGAGCACCGCGACCCGGTCGCCCAGCGTCATCGCCTCGGTCTGGTCGTGGGTGACGTAGACCGTGGTGATGCCCAACCGCTTCTGCAGCCGGGAGATCTCCGTGCGCATCTGCCCACGGAGCTTGGCGTCGAGGTTGGACAGCGGCTCGTCGAACAAGAACGCCTCCGCGTCGCGCACGATCGCGCGACCCATCGCGACGCGCTGGCGCTGGCCACCCGACAGGTTGCCGGGCTTGCGCTCGAGGTGCTCGTCGAGCTCCAGCGTCTTCGACGCCTCGCGCACCTTCTCGTCGACCTCGGCGTCCGACTTGCCCGCCAGCCGCAGCGGGAACGCGATGTTCTCGTAGACGGTGAGGTGGGGGTAGAGCGCGTAGTTCTGGAAGACCATCGACAGGTTGCGGTCGCGCGGGGCGAGGTCGTTGACCTTCTTCCCCCCGATGACCATGTCGCCGTCGGTGATGTCCTCCAGCCCGACGATCATCCGCAGGAGCGTCGACTTCCCGCACCCTGAGGGCCCGACGAGGATCAGGAACTCGCCGTCCTCCACGTCGATGCTCACGTCGTTGACGGCCGGGAAGCCGTCGCCGTACTGCTTGACGATGTTCTTCATCTCGATGGCAGCCATGAGCTGATCACCCCTTCACTGCGCCGGAGGTGAGGCCGGCGACGATCTTGCGCTGGAACAGCAGGACGATGACGATCACCGGCAACGTGACGATGACCGACGCCGTCGCGAGCTGCGCGTACGGCGGGTTGAACGGGTCGGGCCCGACGAAGAACGACATCTGGGCCGGCACCGTCCGGGAGGCGGTCGTGGAGGTCAACGAGATCGCGAGCACGAACTCGTTCCACGCGAAGAAGAAGGTGAGGATCGCCGCGGTGAAGACACCGGGTGCGGCGAGCGGCACGATCACCTTGCGGAACGCCTGCCACGACGTGGCGCCGTCGACCTGGGCCGCCTGCTCCATCTCCCACGGGATCTCGCGGAAGAAGGCGGAGAGCGTCCAGATCGCCAGCGGCAGCGTGAACGACATGTAGGGGATGATCAGACCGGGCCAGGTGTTGAACAGCCCGAACGTGGTCCACATGTCGAAGAGCGGGCCCACCAGCGCGACCACCGGGAACATGGCGATCGCCAGCGCCAGCGAGAGCACGAGGCGCTTGCCCTTGAACTCCAGCCGGGCGATGGCGTAGGCCGCCAGCGTCGCGAAGATCACCGACAGGAGCGTCGCGATCAGCGCGATGCCGAACGAGTTGATCAGCGCCCGGGTGAAGTCGGGGTTGTCGAGGATCGCCTTGTAGTTGGCGATCGTCGGCTCCTGGGGCAGGAACTGGGCACTACCGGCCGCCGTCTCGCCCTCGGACTTGAAGGACAGCGAGATGATCCACGCCACGGGGAACAGGCACCAGAGCATGATCAGGGCGAACCCGATCCACGTGCCGATCTGGTTCTTGCCAGTCTGCTTCGCCATCAGCCCTCACCCCTCGCCTGCGCCAGGTCGACGCGGAACAGCTTCACGATCAACCACGCCAGCAGCAGCACCGAGAGGAACAGCAGCACCGACATGGCGGAGCCGAGCCCGAGCTGCATCTGTTCGATGACCTGGCGGTAGGTCAGGAACGAGATCGACTGCGTCCCCTCGGCCCCCTTGGTCATCACGAAGATGTTGTCGAAGATGCGGTAGGCGTCGAGGGCGCGGAAGAGGACCGCGACCATGATCGCCGCGCGCATGTTGGGCAGGATCACCTTCGTGAGGCGCTGGGTCCAGGTGGCCCCGTCGACCTTGGCGGCCTCGAGCATGTCCTCGCTGACCTGGGCCAGCCCGGCCAGCAGGAGCAGCGCCATGAACGGAGTGGTCTTCCAGATCTCCGAGACCATGATCGCGAACATCGCGTGCCAGTAGTCCCCGAACCAGTTGGTGTCCTCGGCGATCCACGGCAGCCAGCTGAACCACGCGTTGACGAACCCGTTGTTGAGCGAGAACGCGAACTGCCACGCGAAGGCCGAGACGACCGTGATGATGCCGTAGGGGATGAGGATCGAGGTGCGCATCAGCCCGCGGGCGAAGACGATGCGGTGCATCACCATCGCGAACGCGAACCCGATGACCAGCTCGACGCCCACCGTCACGACCATGATCAGCAGCGTGGTGAGCGTGCTCTTCCAGAACTGGTCGTCGCTGAGGATCGTCAGGTAGTTGTCGACGCCGACGAACTGCCGGTCGTCCGGGGCGGTGAGGCGGTAGCGGAACAGCGAGAGGTAGAGCGCCTGGATCATCGGCCAGGCCGTGACCAGGAGCATCAGCACGACAGCGGGGGCGACGAGCTTGAGCCCCAGCCTGTTCTCCGCCGCGGTGCGGTCGCTGGCCGCCTTCCTCGCTGCGCGGCTCACGTCCTTCTCCGAGTCGGGAGCGACAGTCGTGGTCACAGCAGGTCACCACCCTTCAGTACGTCCTCGATGAAGACCGACGACCGCTCCGGCGTGTCCTTGTCCACGGACCGCGGGGGGTGCCAGATGTTCTGGATCGAACCCGACACGTCGCTCCAGTAGGGCGTCACCGTGCGAGGAGCAGCCGCGTCGACGCTGGTCTGGAAGAGCTCCAGCAGGTCGTCGGGGTACTGCTTCTTCAGCGCGGGGTACTCGTAGCCCTTGGTGCTCGCCGGCATGTTGCCGGTCTTGTCGGCGTTGATGCCCTGCATCTCGGGCCCGGTCAGGCACTGCGCGGCCTCGAGGGCGAGGTCCTTCTGCTCCGAGAACGCGCTGACGCCGATGCCGATGCCGCCGTAGGGGGGCCGGGACTCCTCGCCCTCCACCGTCTGCGGGTAGCGGGCGTAGCCGATGTCCTTGGCGACGTCGGGCGCGGAGTCGTCGTAGTTGTGCCAGATGAAGGTCCAGTTGACCTGGAACGAGCCCGCGTCGGAGCCGAAGGTCGAGCCGGCGGTGCCCTCGTTGGACACGCTCAGGTCGGCCGGTGCGGCCTCGGAGGTCGCGAGCTTCTCGACGACCGCCGCCGCGTCCTGGCCGGCCTCGTCGGCGAGGGTGATCTTGGCGTCGACGCCCTCGCCGGCGTCCTCGAGGATGTGCCCGCCGGCGCCCTCGACGAGGGCGTTGATCCACACGACGTAGCCCTCGTACTTGTTGGCCTGGACGCCGATCTTCGCGTCGTTCTCGGCGGCGGCGTCGATGATCTGGTCCCACGTCACGGGCTTCGACATGTCGATGCCGGCCTTCTCGACGAAGGACTTGCGGTACCAGAGGACCTGGGTGTTGGACCAGAACGGGAACACGACGAGCTTGTCCTTCCACGTCGCCGCGTCCATCGCGCCCTTGAACGTGCCCTGCTCCTCGAGCTGAGCCTTGGCGTCCTGGGGCACCTCGGCGAGGAAGCCGGCGTCCGCGAACTCGGCCGTGAAGGGCGGGTCGATCGACATGAGGTCGATCGACGGGTCCTTGGCCGCGAGGCGGCGGGCCAGCTGGATGCGCTGCTGGCCGGCGTCCTGGGGGAGCACCTGGGTCGAGATCGTGTAGTCGTCGGTGGAGCACTCCGCGGCGACGGCGTCCTGCCCGCCGCTGTCGGGGTTGATGTACCAGACCAGCTCGGGCTTGCCGCCGTCGCCGCCGCACGCCGACAGCAACCCACCCGCGAGGAGGATCGCCGCCAGCGGTGCCACCGTTCGTCTGATCCCTGGCCGGCCTCGTTGCCGGATCGACGGTGCTCGTGACATCCGCACCCTCCTCGTGTCTAGTTGGGCCTCTGGTCTAGTGGGCCGCGACACCTTTTGGCAACATGCAACCCACACCAACGGGTATGCGGAAGACGAGGCTCTGATGACGATCTGGCGTGCCCCCGGGCGGATCAACCTCGTCGGCGAGCACACCGACTACAACGACGGCTTCGTCCTCCCGATGGCCCTCGCCGTGGGCTGCACGGCCTCGGTCGACGACGCCGCCGAGGGGTGGACGGTCGTGTCCGCGCAGGCCCCGGAGCAGGTGGTCGTCAGCCCCTCGGGCCTGGCCGACCGGGACGACGCGCCGGACTGGGCGTCGTACGTCCTGGGCGCGCTCTGGCTGCTCCACGACGACGGCGTCGACGTGCCGCCCCTGCGCATCGCGGTGGACTCCGACGTGCCCACGGGCGCGGGGCTGTCGTCGTCGGCGGCGCTGGTCTGCTCGGTCGTGACCGCGCTCGACGAGCACCTCGGCCTCGGGCTGGGCCCGTCCGGACTGCTCGACCTCAGCCGCCGCGTGGAGAACGACGCCGTCGGCGCGCCCACGGGTGGGATGGACCAGCTGGTCAGCCTGCGCGGCGAGGCGGGCCACGCCCTCTTCTGCGACATGCGCGACCTGACCACCCAGTCGGTGCCCTTCGACCCGGCCGGCGCCGGGCTGGCACTGCTCGTCGTCGACACCCGGGCGCCCCACCGGCACGCGGACGGGGAGTACGCCGCCCGCCGCAGCGGGTGCGAGGAGGCGGCCAAGCGGCTGGGCGTGCCCGCGCTGCGCGACGTGACCGACGCCGACCTCGACGACGCGCTCGCCCGTCTCCACGACGACGAGCTGCGGCGCTACGTCCGCCACGTCGTGACCGAGGACGCGCGGGTCCTGGCGGCCGTGGACGTGCTGCGCGCCGGACGCCTGGAGGACCTCGGGCCGCTGCTCACCGCGTCCCACCGCTCGATGCGCGACGACTTCCGCATCACGGTGCCGGAGGTCGACCTCGCGGTCGACGCCCTGCTGGGCGCCGGTGCGATCGGCGCCCGGATGACGGGCGGCGGTTTCGGCGGCTGCGTCATCGGGCTGGTGCCCGAGAACGACGTCGCTGCCGTGGGTGACGTCGTACGCCAGGCCTTCGCGGACGCGGGCTTCACCGAGCCGGCCCTGTTCACCGCCGCAGCGGAGGCCGGAGCCCGGCGGCTCTAGGCCTGGCTCTGGGTCGCGCGGTCGGCGGTCCGCGCGATCGCCTCGACGAAGGTCGCGAAGAGCGCGGGCGGCAGGTCGTGGCCCATGCCGTCGATCAGCACCAGCTCGGCGCCGGGGATGGCCGTCGCGGTCGAGCGACCACCGCTGACGTGCACCATCTTGTCGGCCATGCCGTGCACGACGAGGGCGGGGATGCGCAGGCTGCGCAGCCGCGGGGTGCGGTCGGGCTGCTTGAGGATCGCCAGCATCTGCCGCATCACCCCGCTGGCGCTGTAGCCGCGGTCGAACGTGTCGCCGGCCCGCTGGGCGAGCCGGTCGCGGTCGGCGGGGTAGACGGGGGAGCCGATCACGTCCCAGAAGGCCACGCTCGTCTCGACGTAGGACTCGCGGCCGGGCTTGCGGGGCGCGATGAGCGCCGGGATCAGGCGCGGGTCCTGCCAGCCGACCGTGCGGCGACCGGTCGTCGACATCACGCTCGTCAGCGAGCGCACCCGCCGGGGGTGCTCGATCGCGACGGTCTGGGCGATCATGCCACCCATCGAGATGCCCGCGACGTGCGCCGACCCGAGGCCGAGGTGGTCGAGGAGCGCGACGGCGTCGCCCGCCAGGTCGGTCATCGTGTAGGGCGCCTTGACCTTGCGCCCGCCGAACGCGCGCACCAGCTGGCCGCGCGTCACGCGCGCCCGGATCCGGCTCGAGCGGCCGGTGTCGCGGTTGTCGTAACGGATCACGTAGAAGCCCTCGGCGGCGAGCATCAGGCACAGCTCGTCGTCCCACCACGTCATCGGGCCGCCGAGCCCCATGACCAGCAGCAGCGGTTCGCCGTCCGGGTCGCCGAACGTCTGGTAGCACAGCTCGACGTCAGGACCGACGGGCGCGAGCAGCTCGTCGGAGACGACGGGCGCCTCGGTGGGCGCGCGACGTGGGGTGGGCATGGCCCCAGTGAACACGACCGGAGCACGGATGAGGCACACCAGAGTGGGTACAGGTGGCCCACGTCCTCCATTCCACGGGGGTTCTGAGTTAGGTTCGATGATTGTGACGCAACGCACAGTGGCGGGATTCCTGACTCCGGAGGGTTTTTCGCAGCCCTCCGTGGCGGCCGTGCTGCGCGAGGGATCGGCGTTCTCCGAGGCGGGCCGCTATGCCGTGCACGCCCTCAGCACGCGCGGCGCGCGGCGTCGTACGCCCTACGGCTCGCACCCGGCGCGGGTCAGCGAGCCGGTCCTGCTGGTGCCCGGCTTCCTCGCCGGCGACAGCTCGCTCGGCCCGATGAGCAGGAGCCTGCGCCACCTGGGCTTCCGCACCTACCGTGCCGACATCCGCGCCAACGTCGGGTGCACGCTGGCCGCGGCCGCGCAGCTGGAGGAGCGGCTCGAGGAGATCACCCAGCGTCGTGGGTCGCGGGTGCGCATCGTGGGGCACAGCCTCGGCGGCATGCTCGCGCGCGGCGTGGCCGCGCGGCGGCCCGACCTCGTCTCCGGCATCGTCACCATGGGCAGCCCCATGCTGGCCCCGGGAGCGCACCACGTCTCGCTGGCCCGCAGCGTCGACCTGCTGGTGCGGCTCAACCGCGCCGGCCTGCGCAACCTGATGACCGAGGACTGCGTGGCCGGGCACTGCGCGCAGGAGAGCTTCGACCAGGCGCGGGCGGTCCTGCCCGCGGACGTCGCCTTCACCGCCATCTACTCGCGTCGCGACGGCATCGTCGACTGGCGCGCGTGCATCGACCCCGTCGCCACCGCGGTGGAGGTCCGCTCCTCCCACGTGGGCATGGCGTTCGACCCCGCCGTCATCGCGGCGGTCTCGGCCGCGCTTCGACCGGCGGCGCCGCCGTCAGTTGTCGAAGTCGATCGGGGAGAGATCGCGTAGCTTCGAGAGCCGGTGCTCGGCGGTGATCGAGCGGACCGTGCCGCTGCGCGAGCGCATCACGAGCGAGTGCGTCGTGATGCCGTCGCCGCGGTAGCGCACGCCGCGCATCAGCTCGCCGTCGGTGATGCCGGTGGCGACGAAGAACGCGTCGTCGCCGGTGACCAGGTCGTCGGTGCCGAGCACGAAGTCGGCGTCGAGGTCGTGCCCGGCGTCCAGCGCGCGCTGGCGCTCGTCGTCGTCCTGGGGCCACAGCCGGCCCTGGATCTTGCCGCCGATGCACTTCATCGCGCAGGCCGCGATGATCCCCTCGGGCGTGCCGCCGACGCCGAGCATCAGGTCGACGCCGGTGTCGGGGCGGGCCGCCATGATCGCGCCGGCCACGTCACCGTCGGTGATGTACTTGATGCGCGCACCGGTCTCGCGGATGTCCTCCACCAGCCTGGAGTGGCGCGGACGGTCGAGCAGCACGACCGTGACGTCGTGGATCGAGAGCCCCTTGGCCTTGGCCACGCGGGCGATGTTCTCCTTGACCGGCAGCCGGATGTCGACCTGGTCGGCCGCCTCGGGCCCGGTCACCAGCTTGTCCATGTAGAACACGGCGCTCGGGTCGTACATCGTGCCTCGCGGGGAGACCGCGAGCACCGCGATCGCGTTGTTCATGCCCTTGGCGGTGAGGGTGGTGCCGTCGATCGGGTCGACCGCGACGTCGCACTCGGGGCCGGTGCCGTCGCCGACCTCCTCGCCGTTGAAGAGCATCGGGGCGTTGTCCTTCTCGCCCTCGCCGATGACGACGGTGCCGCGCATGCCCACCGAGGAGATCATCGTCCGCATCGCGTGGACCGCGACCCCGTCGGCGTCGTTCTTGTCGCCGCGCCCGACCCAGCGGCCGGCCGCCATGGCGGCGGACTCGGTGACCCGCACCAGCTCGAGGGCGAGGTTGCGGTCGGGCTTCGGGGCGAGCTGGGAGGAGGTGGCGCTCATGGCGCACAGGTTAACGGCCCGCTGTGCCCGCTCCGTACCGGCTCACGGCGGTGGCCTTGGCCGACAGCCAGACCTCCCGTCCCGGCACGAGCCCCAGCTCTGCGGCGGCGGCAGGAGTGACGTCCGCGAGCAGGTCGGGGGTGGCGTGCACCAGCAGGCGTACGGCGTCGCCGTGCGGCGCGAGCGTCGCGACCCGGCCGTGCCAGTGCAGCCGCGACGAGCCCTCTGGCTCGGCCAGCGAGACCACGACCGCGTCGGGGGTGAAGGCCATCAGGTCGGCGCCGTCGGTGACGAGGTTGAGCCCGACGAGACGGGCCACGTGGGGCGTGCGCGGCTCCGCGGCCACCACGGCCGGGGGGCCGACCTGGGCGACCTGCCCCTCGTCGAGCACCAGCACGCGGTCGGCCAGCGTGAGCGCGTCGATCGCGTCGTGGGTCACCAGCAGCGCGGTGCCGCGGAAGTCGCGCAGGTGGCGGCCGAGCTCGATGCGCAGCGCCATCTGCACCGAGACGTCGAGGCCGGTGAAGGGCTCGTCGAGCAGCAGCACGTCGGGATCCGTCGCCAGCGCGCGGGCGATCGCGACCCGCTGGGCCTGCCCGCCGGAGAGCTCGCGCGGCTTGCGGTCGGCGAGGTCGGCGATCCCGAAGCGCTCGAGCCAGTCGCGGGCCACCCGTTCCGCGGCCGCCCGGCCCTCACCGCGGGCGCGCGGGCCGAACGTCACGTTGTCGAGCGCGGTCAGGTGCGGGAACAGGCTCTGGTCCTGGAAGACGTACCCCACCCGTCGTCGCGGCACCTCGAGGTCGGTCCAGTCCTGGTCCCCGACGAGGACCCGGCCGGGCTCCAGCCCAGCGATCGCGCGGAGCAGGGTCGACTTGCCGGCACCGTTGGGGCCGATGACCACGACCACCTCGCCCGGCTCGGCCACCAGGTCGGCCCGGACCCGGCCCGGCAGGTCGACCTCGACGCGCATCACTGCGGGGTCACCCAGCGCTCGCGCAGCAGCACCAGCACGCCCACCGAGAGCGCCAGCAGGATCAGGCTGAGCGTGCGGGCGACCTCGGGGTCGGAGCTGAGGGCGACGTAGATCAGGCTCGGCATGGTCTGGGTGGTGCCGGGGTAGTTGCCGGCGAAGGTGATCGTCGCGCCGAACTCGCCCAGGCTCCGCGCCCAGGCGAGCGCGCTGCCCGCGAGGATCCCGGGCAGCGCGAGCGGCAGGGTGACGCGGCGGAAGGTCGTCCACCTGTCCGCGCCCAGCGTCGCGGCCACCACGTCGTACGACGTGCCGTGCGTGCGGAGGGCGCCCTCGACCGCCAGCACGAAGAAGGGCAGCGAGACGAAGGTGTGGGCGAGCACCACCCCAGCCGTCGTGTAGGGGATCGAGAAGGGGAGGTGCTCCCCGATCAGGCCCCGGCGGCCGAGCGCGGTCACGAGCGCGACCCCGGCCACGACCGGCGGCAGCACGAGGGGGACCAGCACGAGGGCGCGGACGACGCGCCGCCCGCGAAAGGCGACGCGGGCCAGGAGCCACGCCAGGGGTGTGCCGAGGACGAGGCATGCGACGACCGTGAGCAGGCTGCTGATCGTGGTGATCGCGAGCGCCTCGCGCACCACCTCGGAGCCGAGGTGCTCCGGCAACGTCGCCCACGGGGTGTCGAGGACGAGCGTGACCAGCGGCACGACGAGCAGCGCCACTGCGACGGCGGCCGGGACGAGCAGGACGGCAGGAGCGCGACCGAGGCGCGGACCGGCGGTCATGAGCGGGGGATCCCGCTGAAGCCCGCGTCGGCGAAGACCTGGTGGGCCCGCCTGCTCCGGACCAGGGTGACGAACTCGGCCGCGAGGTCCGTGTGGGCGTCGTCGGAGCCTGCGACGGGAGCGATGAAGTACGCAGTGCTGTAGGCCGCTGCGAGGTCGGCCATGTCGTCGGTCGCCACCTCTGACACCTCGTCGCCCGCGGCGACGGCGTCGGTGCGGTAGACGAGCCCGGCATCGGCCTCTCCCTGGACCACCCGTGCGAGCACGGCCTTGACGTCGACCTCCTCGCTGGCCGGTGGGGCGTCGACGCCGGCGTCCTCCAGCAGGGCGACGGCGAGGGCGCCGCACGGCGCGGACTCGGCGCACCGGACGTAGTCGACGTCGCCGTCGAGGTCGTCGAGCGAGGCGATGCCGGCCGGGTTGTCGGGAGGGGCGACGAGGACGAGCTGGTTGCCCACGAAGGGTTCGGGCGAGTCGGCGAGCACGTCCGAGGCCAGCGCCATGGAGCGTTCGTCGGCGGTCGCGAGCACCTGCCCGGGCGCACCGTCGACGGCCTGCTCGGCCAGCGTGCTCGACGAGCCGAACACGAGCTCCACCTCTACTCCCGGGTGCTCGTCCTCGAACGTCTCGGCGAGCTGGGTGAAGGTCTCGGTGAGGCTCGACGCGGCCAGGACCGTCAGGGTCTGGCCGTCCGCGCCGCCGCCGTTCCCGCAGGCGACGAGGGGGAGCGCGAGGGCGAGGGACAGGGCGGTGAGGCCGCGCTTCACCGGGGGACCTCCACCACGACGTTCGTGGACTTCACGCTGGCGATGGCGCGCACGCCCGGCTCGAGGCCGAGCTCGTCGGCGGCGTCGCTGCTCATCAGCGAGACCACGCGGTAGGGGCCGCAGATCATCTCCACCTGGGCCATCACGTGGTCGCGCTTGACCCGGGTCACGATCCCGCTCATCCGGTTGCGTGCACTCACGGCGCTGGCCCGGGTGCGGTCGCGCTCGGCCAGCTCAGCGGACTCGGCCAGGTGCTCGGCGAGCTCGGCGAGGTCGGGCCCCGACACCGTCGTACGCCCCTCGATCCGCTCCGACGCGATCCGCCCGGAGTCGACCCAGCGGCGCACGGTGTCGTCGCTGACGGCCAGGATCTCGGCAGCCTCCGCGAGTCGGTAGGTGATCACGCGTGCAGTATGCCGCACCTGCGGCAGCCCTCTGTCCCAATCGCCCGCACGCGCGGAAATGGGTACCTCTCCCGGCTGCCGCTGTAACGCCGGGTTACGCCCTGTACCCACCCCCGTGCATCGGGGTGGGTACAGCGACCAACCCGGCGTTACAGCGCGAGCGGGCGGCTGGGAGGATGGGGCCCGTGAGTGAGCAGCCGAGCCGTTACACCCGCTCGTTCTCCGGGATGGTCGGCGCACTGATCGTCACCGTGCTCTTCGTGCTCGCCTACGTCGTGTGGCGGGGGCTGTTCCGCACCGACGTCGACGACACCCCGGTGGCGGTGGACTGGCAGGAGAGCGTCGAGCTCGCCGACCAGGCCGGCCTGGACGTCGTACGACCCCGCGAGCTCCCGGCCGGCTGGACCGCCACCAGCGTGGAGCTCTTCGCCGGCGACGACCCGCGCTGGGGCCTCGGCGTGCTGACCGACGACGGCGACTTCATCGGCATCCGGCAGCAGGACACCTCGGTCGACGAGCTCGTGCGGGTGTACGTCGACGAGAAGGCCGAGGCCGGCGACGACGCCAGCGTGGCCTCCGACGTCACCGACACCTGGCAGACCTGGTCCGACGACGGCGGCGACCACGGCTACGCGACCGAGGTCGGCGACGACGCGGTGCTCGTCTACGGCTCCGCGCCGGTCGACGACATCGAGTCCTACCTCGGTCTGCTCACTCGCTAGTCCTCGGACTCGGTGCCCATCGCGTCGTCGAGGCGCTTGCGGGCGCCGTCGAGCCACTGCTGGCAGACCTTGGCCAGCGCCTCGCCGCGCTCCCACAGGGCGAGCGACTCCTCGAGGGTGGTGCCGCCGGCCTCGAGGGTGCGGACGACCTCGACGAGCTCCTCGCGGGCCTCTTCGTAGCTGGGGGCTGCGTCACTCATCGGGGTCCTCCTCGACCAGGCTGGCTGCTTCGATGCGTTGGGTGGTGGCGTGGATGCGCCCGTCGGCGACGCGGACGTACACCGCGGCGCCGGTCGTCGTCTGCGCGACGGAGGTGATGACGTGCCCGTCGGCGTCCTGGAGGACGGCGTAGCCGCGCTGCAGGGTGGCGAGCGGGGAGAGGGCCTGGGCGCGGGCGCGCTGGTGGCCGATGTCGTCGGCGGCCCGGTCGAGCCGGTGGGAGAGCGTGCGGCGGGCGCGCGCGAGCAGCTCGTCGAGCTCGTCGGAGCGGGCCGTGAGCAGGTTGCGAGGGTCGGCCATCGCGGGACGGGACCGCAGCTGCACCAGCCACTCCTGCTCGCGGGCGATGCGCTGGGTGATCACCTGGCGCAGCCGGTCGCGCGCCCACCTCACCCCGGCGGCCTCCTCGGCCATGTCGGGCACGACGAGCTTGGCGGCATCGGTGGGCGTCGAGGCCCGTACGTCGGCGACGAGGTCGAGCAGCGGCTGGTCGGGCTCGTGGCCGATGGCCGACACGACCGGGGTGCGGAGGGCGTGGACCGCGCGGATGAGCGCCTCGTCGGAGAACGGCAGCAGGTCCTCGATCGAGCCGCCCCCACGGGCGACGACGATGACGTCGACGTCCGCGTTGCGCTCGAGCCTCTGCAACGCCTCGATGACCTCGGCGGCCGAGCGCTGACCCTGCATCGCGGCATAGACCACCTCGAACCGCACGGCCGGCCAGCGGCGTCGCGCGTTGTCCAGGACGTCGCGCTCGGCGGCACTGTTGGGCGCGGTGACGAGCCCGACCCGACCGGGGAGGAACGGGAGGTCGCGCTTGAGCTCGGGGGCGAAGAGCCCCTCGGCGGCGAGCAGCTGGCGCCGCCGCTCGAGGCGGGCCAGCAGCTCGCCGAGCCCGACCATCTTGATCTCGCGCGCGGCGAGGGAGAAGGAGCCGCGGTTGGCGTAGAAGCTCGGTCGCGCGTGCACGACCACGCTGGCGCCCTCGACGAGAGGCGGGTTCATCGAGTCGAAGAGCGACCGGGCACAGGTGAGGGTGACCGAGATGTCGGCGACGGTGTCGCGCAGGGTCATGAACACCGTGTTGACACCGGGTCGGCGGTTGACCTGCGCGATCTGTCCCTCGACCCAGACGCTGCCGAGCTTGTCGATCCACTGCGAGACGGCGTTGGCGACGGCCCGCACCGGGGCCGGCGACTCGGCCGTGGCGTCGCGGAGTGAGGGCACGCGGCGAGGATAGGCGAGGGCACCGACGCTCGGAGGGCGGCCCGTAGACTCGGACCCATGACAGACCTCGGCCTGCCCCCGGTCCTCGACCCCGAGACCGCCAAGAACGTCCTGCTGGCCGCCCCCCGCGGCTACTGCGCCGGCGTCGACCGGGCCGTGATCACCGTGGAGAAGGCGCTCGACCTCTACGGCGCGCCCGTCTACGTCCGCAAGCAGATCGTGCACAACAAGCACGTCGTGGCCAACCTCGAGTCGCGCGGCGCGATCTTCGTCGAGGAGCTCGACGAGGTCCCCCAGGGCCAGACCGTGGTGTTCTCCGCCCACGGCGTCAGCCCGGCGGTGCACGCCCAGGCGGCCGACCGCGGGCTCAAGACCATCGACGCCACCTGCCCGCTGGTCACCAAGGTCCACCACGAGGCCAAGCGCTTCGCGGGCGACGACTACGACATCCTCCTGATCGGGCACGAGGGCCACGAGGAGGTCGAGGGCACGGCTGGCGAGGCGCCCGACCACATCCAGCTGGTGCAGAGCCCCGACGACGTCGCCGGCATCGTCGTACGCGATCCCGCGAAGGTCGCCTGGCTGTCGCAGACCACGCTCAGCGTCGACGAGACCCTCGAGACCGTCGCCGCGATCCGCGAGAAGTTCCCGCTGCTGCTCGACCCTCCCAGCGACGACATCTGCTACGCCACCCAGAACCGCCAGCTCGCGATCAAGGAGATCTCGGCCGAGGCCGACGTGGTCATCGTGGTCGGCTCGCGCAACTCCTCCAACTCGGTCCGCCTGGTGGAGGTGGCGCTCGAGGCCGGCGCGAAGGCGTCCTACCTGGTGGACGACCACACCGAGATCGACGAGGCGTGGCTCGATGGCGTCGAGACCGTGTCGGTCACCTCGGGCGCCTCGGTCCCCGAGGACCTGGTCGAGGGCGTGCTCGCCTTCCTGTCCGAGCGCGGCTACCCCGACGCCCGCGCCGTGCACTCGGCGGAGGAGTCGCTCATCTTCGCGCTCCCGCCGGAGCTGCGCCGCGACCTGCGCGCCGCGCAGAAGGCCTGAGCACGATGGCTCGCTACCTCGACATCCACCCCGACAACCCGCAGCCGCGGCTCGTCACCCAGGTGGTCGAGGCGCTGCGCGACGACCAGCTCATCGCCTATCCCACCGACTCCGGCTACGCCCTCGGCGCCCAGCTCGGCAACCGCGAGGGGCGCGACCGGATCCTCAAGATCCGCGAGCTCGACGATCGCCACCACTTCACGCTGATGTGCAAGGACTTCTCCCAGCTCGGGCAGTTCGTGCACGTCGACAACTACGCCTTCCGCGCGATCAAGGCCGCCACCCCCGGGCCCTACACGTTCATCCTCCCCGCCACCGGCGAGGTGCCGAAGCGGCTGATGCACCCCAAGAAGCGCACCGTCGGGGTCCGCATCCCCGACCACACGCTGGTCTGCGCCCTCCTCGAGGAGCTCGGTGAACCGATCCTGACCAGCACGTTGATCCTCCCCGGCGAGACGGAGGCGCGCACCATGGGCTGGGAGATCAAGGAGGACCTCGACCATGTCGTCGACGTCGTCGTCGAGTCCGGCGAGGTGACCGCCGAGCCCACCTCGGTGATCGACTGGTCGGAGGCCGAGCCCGTCGTCGTACGACGCGGGGCCGGCGACGTCGAGCGGTTCGAGGCCTGACTCACCCGACCGGCGCGACGCTCCACGTGACGTCGTAGACCGAGTGGTCGTCCAGGCTGCCGGGCGAGTTCCACAGCACCAAGCCGGCCGCCACGCCGACCTGGCTCTCGTGCACGCCCCGACCCAGGCGGCTGACGGTGCCCCGGTCGAGGTCGACGAGGTAGAGCCAGGTCTCGTCGGTGGACGCGGTGGCGAGCGGAGGGCTCCCTCCCCGCCCAGCCTGGACGAGCAGGTGGCGCGCGTCCGCGGCCAGCACCGTCGCGCCCTCGATCAGGGTCACCGCGTCCTGTCCGTGGACGACGGTGAGCGGCGTCGCGACGTCGGGGTCGCCCGAGTCGCAGTAGTACGTCACGACCGGGCGATCACCCGTCAGGGCCACCCGGACGGGGGCGTCGGGGAAGCCGGCCGGGACGTCGCAGCCGTCGGGCCGGCGCTCGCCCACCACGCGGTCACCCTCGGCGGTCGACAGGACGACGTGGCCGTCGGGGTGCGCGGTGACCTGGCCGCCGTCCCCCCACGCGACGGCGGCCCCCTCCAGCTCCGGCTCGGCACGGAGGTCCTCCCCTCCGGTCACGGGTGCCGACCACCAGTGCATCGGGCCCGACTCACCCTCCATCGTGCTGCCGAGGTAGAGCCTGTCGTCGGGGCCGACCAGGGCCCGGGGAGGCATGTGCCCCTCCGTCGCACCGGGCAGCCTGACCTCGCTGGCCGCCCAGGTCCGGGACGCGCGGTCGAAGATCGCCGTCGTGTACTGGAAGATCCCCGTCCGCGCGACGACGACGAGTCGGTCCGCCCGGAGGTCGACCCCCGCGATCTCTCCCGCCTGCCACGGCGGCTCCGGCAGCCAGTCGGTGGCTCCGGTGGCGGGGTCGAGCAGCCCGAGCTCGGTGCGGCCGCGGGCGTTGGTGTAGCGGCTGCGCAGGACCAGGCCGTCGGCCGTGATCCCCTCGAGCCGGTCGAACTCCAGCGAGCTCCTGCCCGCGTCGCGCCACGTCGTACGCGTGCGCGCGACGACCTCGGGACGGGCGGCGCCGGCGTCGTCGAGGTCGAGGCGCACGACCCGTTCGGCCGGCGCCGGATCGGGGTGCGGCTTCGCCGGCCGCGAGACGAGGGCGGTGACCACGAGCGCGGCGGCGGTCGCGAGCGCGGCCGTGCCGACGGCCAGGCCGGTCCGGCGCCGGACCCGACGGGTGCCGGCGTGGGCGATGAGCCGCGTGTCGACGAGGAAGGCGGGCTCGTCGGCCACGGCGTCGCGCAGTGCGGTGCGCAGGTCGGTGCTCACGGGACGACCTCCTGGGTCGTGGCGGCGAGGGCCTGGTCGGGCACCTGCAGGTCGCCGCCGTGACGCGCGTAGGCCGCCCGGAGCGCGACCAGCCCTCGCGCGGTCTGGCTCTTGACCGTCCCGGTGCGGCACCCGAGCACGTCGGCGACCTGCTCGACGCTGAGGTCCTCGTAGAAGCGCAGCACGACGCACGCCCTCTGCCGGGCAGGGAGGTCGGCGAGGGCAGCCAGCAGGAGCGCACGTTCGGCGACGCGACCGGTGGGGTCCTCGCTCACCGCGTCGACGAGCTCGAGGGTCGGCACCTCGCGGGACGAGCGCTTGCGGCCCTGGTCGACGGCGGCGCTCATGGTGGCCCGGCGGGCGTAGGCGTACAGGCCTCGCTCGTGGAGCCGGGGCCAGGCGACGTAGACGCGGATGAGCGCCTCCTGCGTGATGTCGGCGGCGCGCTCCCAGTCGCCGCACATCAGGTACGCCGTGCGCCGCAGGGAGGGGCCGGCCGCCTTGGCGAACGCGGCGAAGTCGCGGTCGTCCCTCTCGGCCATGGCACCTCCCTCGCCACTTCTCATAGTGGGATACGAGGTGGGTGCCCGAACAGGTTGCAGCGGGCGGGAGGCGGGTCCGCTCAGCCGGTGGGCCGGCCGAGCTCGCGGCTCAGCTCGGTGGCGATGTCGGCCTCGCCCTCGCGGTGCAGCCGCCAGCCGAGCCAGCCCAGGCAGAGGGCGTAGCCGACGAAGAGGGCGATCCCGTGGGTGGCGACGCCGGAGATGATCGCCTGCAGCACGCTGTCGCGCGGGTCGGCGATGGCGTCGCGGGCGACGAGGGCGACGAAGCCGAAGACCGCCGACATCAGCAGCGGCGGGAGGAGCGCGACGAGGAAGAAGTCCTCGCGCCGCACCAGTGCCGCGAGGCCCAGGCAGAGTGCCATGAACGACAGGTCGAAGAACAGGCTGAGGCGGCCGACCAGCAGCACGTCGATGCTCACTGCCGTGAGCGTGACCGCGACACCGAGCGAGACCACCTGGCGGGCCGGCTCGCGCCCGACCTCCCACCACTCGTCGGCCTGAGTCACGACCCTCAACCTAGGACCGATCTCAGGCACCCTCGGCGCGGCGCGCCGGTGGGCCATCTGCCTGCTCGGCGAGCAGCTCGTCGAGCGTGGGCTCGCCCGCGGCGCGGCCGACGTCGTCGAGGGCGGCCAGCTCGGGGGCCGCCAACTCGGGGGCCGCCAGCGAGCGCGGGACGGTCTCGACCTGGCGGGGCTCGGCCAAGGACTCGGAGGTGACCCCGAGGTCGGCGAAGCGGCGCGCGGAGACCAGCACGCGACCCTCGAGCGATCCCATCGCCTGGTTGTAGGCGACGACGCTGGCGTTGAGCGAGCGGCCCACGCGGTCGAGGTGGGCAGCCATCGAGCCGAGCCGGGCGTGCAGCTCCTGCCCGAGCCGCTGCACCTCGTGGGCCTGCGCGTTGAGGACCTCGTGCTGCCAGCCCTGCGCGACGGTCCGCAGCATGGCGATGAGGGTGGACGGCGTCGCCAGCACGACGTTCTTGGCGGCGGCCTGCTCGACCAGGTCGGGCACCGCCTGCAGCGCGGCCTGCAGGATCGCCTCACCGGGCAGGAACAGCACCACGAACTCCGGCGTCCCGGTCAGCGCCTCCCAGTAGCGACGGGAGCCCAGGTCGGCGACGTGCTTGCGGACGTGCTCGCCGAGCCGGGCCAGGGCCTGGTCGTGCTCGGCCGGGTCGTCGGACCCGGTGAGGTCGAGGAAGGCGGCCAGCGGCGCCTTGGCGTCGACGGCGATCGTGCGGCCGCCGGCCAGCGTCACCACCAGGTCGGGGCGCAGGCGCCCGTCGTCGATCCGGACCTGCTCGGAGAAGTCGCAGTGGTCGACCAGCCCGGCGAGCTCGACGGTGCGGCGCAGGTGCAGCTCGCCCCACTGGCCGCGCACCTGCGGCTTGCGCAGCGCCGTCGCGAGCGTGGACGTCTCGCGCCGGAGCGTGTCGGTGGAGAGGCGCATGTCGGCGACCTGCTGGTGGAGCTGGGCCTGCCACGCGACGCGGTCGTGCGCCAGGTCGCTCAGCTGGTCCTGCAGGCGCTCGAGACCGTCCTGCACGACCGCGTGCTCGGCGACCCGCTGCTGAAGGGCGACGATGGCCGAGTCGTCGGCGGGACGGCTGCGCGACCACAGCACGCCGATCACCGCACCGAGCGCGAGACCGACGGCGAGGACCAGCGCCAGCGTGAGCAACAGGGGGAAGGTGTCCATGGAGCCAGCATGGACGGCGCCACCGACAGTCAGACCGGCGTCGCGCCCCGGAACGTCCGCCGGTAGGCCGAGGGCGAGACGCCGACGCTCGCCCGCAGGTGCTGGCGCAGCGAGGCCGCGGTGCCCATCCCGGCCCGGGCCGCGACGTCGTCGACCGGCAGGTCCGTCGCCTCGAGCAGGTGCTGGGCGTGCCGGATCCGTTGCTGGGTGACCCACGCGCCGGGGGACTGGCCGGTCTCCTCGCGGAAGCGACGGGTGAACGTGCGCACGCTCATCGAGGCCCGTCGGGCCAGCGTGGCCACGTCGAGCTGGTGGTGCAGGTGGGCCTGCGCCCAGGCACGTACGTCGCTGGTGGTCTCGCCGCTGCGTGCCGGCACGTGGCGCTCGATGAACTGCGCCTGGCCGCCGTCGCGCCACGGCGGCACGACCATGTGCCGCGCGACCGCGTTGGCGACGGCGGTGCCGTGGTCGCTGCGCACCAGGTGCAGGCACAGGTCGATGCCGGCGCTCAGCCCCGCGGAGGTCAGCACCCGCCCGTCGTCGGTGAAGAGGACGTCCTCGTCGAGGGCGACGGACGGGTGGAGGCGGCGGAGGTCGTCGGCGTACTTCCAGTGGGTCGTGGCGCGGTGGCCCTGCAGGATCCCGGCGGCCGCCAGGACGAAGGCGCCGGTGCAGATCGACACCCACCTCGCGTCGGCGGGCACCGACGCCAGCGCCGCGCGCAGGTCGTCGGGCAGCGTGCCGTCACGCCGCGGCCCGGCGATCTGCGTGCCGGGGACGATGACCGTCTGCGCCAAGGCCAGCGCCTCCGGCCCGGCCGAGGGCACGATCGCGTAGCCCTTGCTCGCGGCGACCGGGGTGCCGTCGACGCTCACGACCTGCACGTCGTAGAGCGGGCGGCCGTGCTCGTCGACGGCCTCGCCGAGCACCTGCGGCGGGATGGTGAGGTCGTAGCCGATGACCGGCGGGATGGCGAGCACGACGACGCGGTGCGGTGCGGGCGGACGGGGTGTCATGGCCGGATTCTTCCACATGTTGTCGTTTCTGCCACTCGCCGATCGGCGGGCGCCTCGGCCATGCTGGTCCCCGTGACGATGACGAGCCCTCCCACTCCTGCCGTCGAGCAGCCGCAGCGACTCCACTGGGCCTGGGTGGTCGCCGCCGTCGCGTTCGTGACGCTGGTCGGCGCGGCCGCCTTCCGTTCGGTCCCGGGCGTGCTGATCGAGCCGCTGCACGACGAGTTCGGTTGGTCGCACGGTCTGATCGGCTCCGCGGTCTCGCTCAACCTCATGCTCTTCGGCCTGATCTCGCCCTTCGCGGCCGCCCTGATGGACCGCTTCGGCGTGCGGCCGGTCGTCACCTTCGCGCTCGTCATGGTCGCGGTCGGCAGCGGCCTCACCGTCTTCATGACCGAGGCCTGGCAGCTCGTCCTGTGCTGGGGCCTCCTCGTCGGGATCGGCACCGGTTCGATGTCGATGGCCTTCGTCGCGACGATCACCAGCCGCTGGTTCGTCGCCCGACGCGGCCTGGTCAGCGGCATCCTCACCGCCGGCAACGCGACCGGCCAGCTGATCTTCCTGCCGGTGGTGGCGTGGTTCGCGACCCACCACGGCTGGCGTACGGCGGCCCTGCTGGCGTCGGTGGCGGCACTGGCCGTCGTGCCCCTGGTCCTGCTGTTCCTCCGCAACCACCCGGCCGACCTGGGGCTCAAGGCGCTCGGAGCGACCGAGGCCGACCCGGGTCCGCCGCCCCACCAGCACGTCGGGTCGAGCGCAGGCCGCGCGCTGTCGGTGCTGCGCGACGCCGCGCGCAGCCGGACCTTCTGGCTGCTCTCGGGCGGCTTCGCGATCTGCGGGATGTCGACCAACGGCCTCATCGCCACGCACTTCGTGCCCGCCGCGCACGACCACGGCATGCCGGCCACCACGGCGGCGTCGCTGCTCGCGGTCGTCGGCATCTTCGACGTGGTCGGCACCATCGCGTCGGGCTGGCTCACGGACAAGTGGGACCCGCGCCTTCTGCTCGCCGGCTACTACGCCCTGCGCGGGGTGGGCCTGATGACGCTGCCGGCGCTGATGTCGCCGCACGTCGAGCCCAGCATGTGGGTCTTCATCATCGTCTACGGCCTGGACTGGGTGGCCACCGTGCCGCCCACCGTGGCGCTGTGTCGAGAGTGGTTCGGCGCCGCCGCGGGACCGATCGTCTTCGGGTGGGTCTTCGCCAGCCACCAGGTGGGCGCGGCCCTCGCGGCCACCGGCGCCGGCGTGGTCCGTGACGTCACCGGCGGCTACGACCCCGCGTTCTACGCCGCGGCCGGGCTGTGCGCGGTCGCCGCCGTGATGTCGTACGCCATCCGCAGGACGCCGAGCGTCGTCACGGTGTGACGCGGGAGGTCACGCCTCACGGGCGGACGTACACCCGACACCCACCACGTGCACACGGGCCTGCGCTGCCGCTACGACCCCGACTTTGACGTGCGGTCGAGTGGCGACTCTGAGTTGAATTGACCGCAATTCAACTCCGCAGGGAGGTGGGTGGAGGGCGGTGGCCGGTCCTCAGTCCAGGTCGACGACCACCGGGGCGCGGTCGGACGGCGACCCACTGCTTATGTCGTGTGGCTAGTCTGAGACAGCGAGCGACCGGGGCATTTGCGTTGCCCCGGTCGCTCTCTGTGTAGGGCTTCCCCGCCCCTACTTCCTCTTCTTTCCGGCGTCGCTGCGCTTCTCGCGCCACGCGCCGTCCTTGTTGCGGTCGCGCTCCTGCGTGCCGCCACCCTTCTTGGGGACCTGCGGGGGCTTGCTCTTGCTGCCTGCCATGGGAACCTCCCTCCTGACAACCGGGAACCGCCCGAAACGGACAACCCGGGGCCGGGCGCACTCCCATTATCACACATACTTACAGTCGTGTAATTCGCAGACGGCGTGCCTGTGAGGAATCTTGAAGGTCTAGACAGTCCCTACCGGCGAGCCACCACGCCCGATGCGAACCGCTGGACAAGAGACACCGCGAGGGTGACGGCGGTTTCGGCTTCTTCCTGGGTCACGCTCCCGGCCCCCGCTGGTGCCTCCGTGACGGTCGTGGTGCCCCACCCAGAGGGCGCGGCGCTGGGCGAGGACGATGCTTGCCCAAGGTTGGCGCTGCTAGTTGGGTGGCCGTCATGACGGTCACCGCGAGCGCCCTCCGACTATTGGTCGTTGCCCCGGCCTGTCGTGGGCCGGGGCACTGTCGAGGCTCGAAGGCCTTCGTTTCTGGTCCGGTCCTCAGTCGATGTCGACGACGACCGGCGCGTGGTCGGACGGCGACCCGGTGCCCTGTGCGGGATCGCGCTCGTCGCGGTCGATGAACGCGCCGGTGACGCGCGACGCCAGCGACGGGGAGCCGAGGACGAAGTCGATCTTGAGCCCGCGGTCGCGCTCGAAGCGCTGGCGGTAGTAGTCCCAGTAGGTGTAGCCCGGCGCGTGCGCGCGGGTCACCTCGGCGTAGCCGTCGTCGAGGAAGGCCTGGAAGGCCGCGCGCTCGGGCGGGGTCACGTGCGTCGACTTCGTGAACTGCGCGGGGTCGAAGACGTCGTCGTCGGTGGGGCAGATGTTCCAGTCGCCGACCAGCGCGGTGGGCACGTCGAGCCAGCCGCGCGCCGACTCGCGCAGCCGGGCCAGCCAGTCGAGCTTGTAGACGTAGTGCGGGTCGTCGGGCTTGCGGCCGTTGGGGACGTAGAGCGACCAGATGCGTACGCCGCCGCAGGTGGCGCCGATCGCTCGCGACTCGGCGGCCGCGGGCTCACCGAAGTGCGGCATGTCGGCGAAGCCCACCTCCACGTCCTCCAGGCCGACCCGCGACAGCAGCGCGACGCCGTTCCACTGGTTGAGCCCGGCCACCGCGATGTCGTAGCCCAGCGCCTGCAGCCCCATCAGTGGCAGCTGGTCCTCACGCGCCTTGGTCTCCTGCAGGGCCAGCACGTCGATGTCGTGGCGTTGCACGAAGGCCTCGACCCGGTCGATGCGGGAGCGGAGGGAGTTGACGTTCCAGGTCGCGATGCGCACGACTCCACCCTAAGGAGGGGCAGCGGGACGCTCAGGGCGTGGGGCGGAGAAGGCTTTACGCAGGAAACCCTTTACAGATCCGCCTCCGGTGGTGGAGGTTCATCGGCACGCACCTGTCTCGGGAACTCGTGTGCACCACCTGCTCGACCCTGCTCGACCCTGCTCGACCCAAGTTCGCTCTCCGGGATGGCGTGTGCTCCATCCACCCTCCAGAGAGAAGAACCAGCATGCAGCGCAGTCGACTCGGGGCGATCGCCCTCGGCACCTCGGCACTCCTCGGCGCGGCCCTCGCCTCACCGGCACTGGCCGCCACGGACTCGGAGATCCCGACGTTCCAGGAGTTCCACGCATCGACGTTCAAGGACGTCGACCAGCAGTACATCGTCAACGGCGACGAGCCCGTCGCCGACACCGCACGCCTCCACGACTTCTACGACTCCATGGTCGGCTCGAAGACCCAGGAGAACGGCCTCGTCGTCAACACCGTCGGCGGCGTCGACGACAAGTGGAGCACCAGCCAGGTCGGCAACATGACCTACTGCGTCAGCACCAAGTTCGGCGCGCGCTACACCGACATCGTCAACGCGATGGCCAGCGGCGGCGGCCTCTGGACCGGAGCGACGGCAAGGATCAAGTTCGTCCACGTGCCGTCGCAGGACTCCAACTGCACGACGCGGAACAACAACGTGCTGTTCTCGGTGGAGCCGGTCCAGACCACGCAGTACATCGCGCGCGCCTTCTTCCCGAGCACCCCGAAGCGCCAGCGCAACGTCCTGGTCGACGACTCGATCTGGACCTCCGGCTCCTGGACCCCGACCAACATCCTCGGCCACGAGCTCGGTCACACGCTCGGATTCCGCCACGAGCACACCCGTCCCGAGGCCGGCACCTGCTTCGAGGACAACAACTGGCGCCCGCTGACGCCCTACGACTCGTCGTCGATCATGCACTACCCGCAGTGCAACGGCACGTCGGACGACCTCTCGATGACCAGCACCGACCGCCAGGGCGCCGTGGCGTTGTACGGTTCCTGATACAGGTCGCGAGCGCCCCTTCCGTCCCGAGCGGAGGGGGCGTTCGTCTACCTTCTGGACGTGTCCTCCACGATCCTCTCCGCGCGCGACCTCCAGTTCCTGCTCTTCGAGTGGCTCGACGTCGAGCAGCTGGGCTCGCGCCCGCGCTTCGCCGAGCACGACCGCGAGACGTACGACGCGCTGCTGGCGCTGTGCGAGGAGCTCGCCACCGAGCACTTCGCCCCGCACTACCGCAAGAGCGACACCGAGGAGCCGGTCTTCGACGGCGAGAAGGTGCGGCTGATCCCGGAGATCGCCACGGCGCTCGAGGCCTTCGCCAGGGCCGACCTGCTGGGGCTGACACTGGACGAGGAGAGCGGTGGCCACCAGCTCCCGCACGTCGTGGCCTCGGCCTGCATGGCGTGGTTCACCGCCGCCAACATCGGCACCGCGGCGTACTCCTTCCTCACCGTCGCCAACGCCGGCCTGCTGCTCGCCCACGGCACGCCCGAGCAGGTCGAGCGGTTCGCCCGGCCGATGCTGGAGGGCCGCTTCTTCGGCACCATGACGCTCTCCGAGCCGCACGCCGGCTCGAGCCTTGGCGACGTCCTCACCCGCGCCGAGCCCGCCGACGACGGCACCTACCGGATCAACGGCTGCAAGATGTGGATCTCCGGTGGCGACCACGAGATGGGCGACAACATCGTCCACCTCGTGCTGGCCAAGCTGCCTGACGCGCCGGCCGGGACGAGGGGCATCTCGCTGTTCATCGTGCCCAAGTGGCTCGTCGGCGAGGACGGGGCGATCGGGGAGCGCAACGACGTGGCGCTGGCGGGCATCAACCACAAGCTCGGCAGCCGGGGCACGGTGAACACCGCGCCGGTCTTCGGGGGCGGCGCGTTCACGCCGGGCGGGGCCGCCGGTGCCGTCGGCTACCTCGTCGGGGAGCCGCACAAGGGCCTGTCCTACATGTTCCACATGATGAACGCGGCCCGGCTGGGGGTCGGGATGTCGGCGACGACCACCGCCTACACGGCCTACCTCAAGTCGCTCGACTACGCGCGTCAGCGTCCGCAGGGTCGCCCGCTGTCGGACACCGACCCGGGCAAGCCGCAGGTGCCGATCATCCAGCACGCCGACGTGCGCCGGATGCTCCTCGCGCAGAAGTCCTACGTCGAGGGCGCGCTGGCGCTCAACCTCTACTGCTCGCGCCTGCTCGACCTGCAGGCGAGCGCGCAGGACGACGACGAGCGGGTGGAGGCGGGCCGGCTCCTCGACGTGCTCACGCCGATCGCGAAGTCGTGGCCCTCGCAGTGGGGCCAGGAGAGCAACAGCCTGGCCATCCAGGTCCTGGGCGGCTCGGGCTACACCCGCGACTACGACGTCGAGGCCCACTGGCGCGACCAGCGGCTCAACCCCATCCACGAGGGCACCCACGGGATCCAGGCCCTCGACCTCCTCGGGCGCAAGGTGCTGGGCGGTGGGGGCGCCGCGCTGCTCGCGCTCGCCGCGCGCATCGAGGAGACGGTGGCCCGCGCCACCGGGCTCGGAGGCGAGCCGGCGACGCACGCCGTCTCGCTCAAGGCGATGGTCGACCGGCTCGGCGAGGTGACCATGACGCTGGCCGGCCTCGGTGACCCCGAGCGCACCATGGCCAACGCGACGGTCTACCTCGAGGCGGCCGGGCACGTCGTCGTCGCGTGGATGTGGCTCGAGCAGCTCGTCGCAGTGGGGGAGAAGGAGGGTGACTTCTACGACGGCAAGCGCGCCGCGGCGCGCTACTTCTTCCGCTGGGAGCTGCCGAAGGTCGCGCCCATGCTCGACCTGCTCGCCTCCGGCGACACGACGACGCTGGAGATGCGCGAGGCCTGGTTCTAGGCCGGATCCCGGTCGAGGAACGGCGTCAGCAGGCCCGGAGTCGCCCGGTCGGCCAGCGCCACCGCGACGTCGAGGCGTACGTCGCGCACCAGCACGCGCTCGGCGCCGGCAGCGGTGGTCGCGGTCAGGTCGGCCAGGCCGATGCGGCGCTGCCACCACGACTGCGTGACGACCCAGCCGATGATGCCGTCGGTCTCGAGGACGGTGCGGATGCGGGCGAGGGTGCCGCTCCCCGCGACCAGGTGACGGTCGCCGAGGGCATGGCCCAGGTGGCGGTACGACGCCTCGCCGACCGCCGCGGCGGCGACCAGCACCACGACGGCGAGGGCCAGCACCCACTGCCACGCCACGTCGAACCACCACGCCGCGACGGCGGCCACGACGACGACGTCCAGGCCGTTGCGGACCTGGCGGAACCACGCGCGGCGCCGTGCCTTCGGTCCGTGGGTGACGAGGGGCTCGGTGAGCGGACCGTCGTGCTCGAGCACGGAACCGCCGACGCCGACGGCGACCTCCCGAGGGCAGGGCGGGAGCACCTGGGTGACACCGTTCTCGACACCGGTGGCGAGCGTGGAGAGCTCGGCGCCACCGACGACGCGCAGGAGCACCGGCTCGGTCATCTCCACACCGCGGACCTTGGCCTCCTCGACCGTGATCGACCGGGTGGTGAAGAGTCCCGACGTGAGGTGGAGCGACCCGTGCTCACGGGAGAGCACGAAGTTCCACCACTGCACCACGTAACCGCTCACCGACACGACCAGCCAGACCGCGAGGCCGCCGAGGGCCAGCGCCACGACCACCGCGACGAGCGCGAACTGGGTGATCCACTCCCACGCCGAGGTGGCGGTCTCCTCGTTCCAGATGGGCAGGTCGTCACCGACCTGCGAGAGCAGGCCGACGGCACCGGCGAGCAGCACCAGGCGACCGAGGCTGAAGGGGGCGAAGCGCAGCCAGGTCCAGTCGATCCGGGCGAGCGCGACCGGCGCCGGCACCGGGACCGGCACCGGGACCGGCACCGGGACCAGGTCCGCCGTCGGCTCCGGTGGGAGCTCGGTCGACGGCGCGGGCGTCGTGACCTCGCGCCGGCGCAGCAGCGTCGTACGCAGTGCCTGGGCGTCGGCGACGGCGAGCGCGTCGAGGGTGATGCGGTCGTCGTCGACACCGGTGCCGACCTGAACCTTCTGCACCCCCAGGACCCGGTGGAGCAGCGAGGCCTCGAGGTCGACGCTGCGGACCCGGTCGAGCGGTGCCGTGGACGTGGTCTTGTTGAGGATGCCGCTGCGCACCTGGATCTGGGTGTCGGTGAGGCGGTAGTGCGTGGTGAGCCACGGCAGCGCGCCGAGCACGACCGGGCCGATGACGGCGATGGGCAGGATGATCGGCCAGTACCTCATGTCGCTCTGGCTGATACCGACGAGCGCCACCACTACGGGCACGAAGGCCTGGCCGGCCGCCTTCACCGGGTCGAGCAGCAGCTTGCGCGGGCTGAGCCGGGACCATCCCTCGCCGGGGGAGCCGGGGGAGGGGATCACGTCGCGTCGCCCGGGGTGGCTGCGGTGATCGCGGTCAGCCGTGCCACGAGGTGGCGCGCGACGTCGGCGTCGAGGCAGTCGATGGTGATCGGTCCGGCGGCGGACGCGGTGGTGACGGTGATCGAGGCGACCCCGAACAGGCGCATCACCGCGCCCTGGCGCGAGTCGACGGTCTGCACGCGGCTGATCGGCGCGATCCGGGTCTGCCGGCCGATCCAGCCCTCGCGGGTGTGGACCGCCGTGTCGGTGACCTCCCAGCGGTGCACGCGGAAGCGGATCCGGGGCATCAGCACGACGTGGGCCACGGCCAGCACGGCGAGCAGCAGGACGACCAGGCCGGCCCACCCGGGGACGCCGGGCACCAGCACCCAGGCGAGCGCGGCGCCGGCCACGAGGAGGCCGTCGCCGATGAGGGCCGACACCGTCCAGAACGGCACCGCCTGCGGCGAGACCCGGTTGACCGGCTCCCGGAGGACCGACCCGCCCACTGCCTGCCCAGGCCCCACGTCACTCATGGCGCGAGTCTTGCAGGTGCCCCGTCGCGTTTCGTGCCGCCGTACGTCACGGCCGTAGACTCCCCGCCCGTGGCTCTCACCATCGGCATCGTCGGTCTCCCCAACGCGGGCAAGTCGACGCTCTTCAACGCACTGACCAAGAACGACGTGCTCGCGGCGAACTACCCGTTCGCGACGATCGAGCCCAACGTGGGCGTCGTCGGCGTCCCCGACGAGCGGCTCCCGCAGCTCGCGTCGGTGTTCGAGTCGGCGAAGATCCTGCCGGCCACGGTGGAGTTCGTCGACATCGCCGGCATCGTCCGCGGCGCCTCGCAGGGCGAGGGCCTGGGCAACAAGTTCCTCGCCCACATCCGCGAGTCCGCGGCGATCTGCCAGGTGACGCGCGTGTTCCGCGACGAGGACGTGACCCACGTCGACGGCGAGGTCAACCCCGCGAACGACATCTCGACCATCCAGACCGAGCTGATCTTCGCCGACCTCGAGACCGTCGAGAAGGCGATCGCGCGCCTCGAGAAGGAGTCGCGCAAGAGCAAGGACCTGGTTCCCAACCTGGAGGCCGCGAAGGCCGCCAAGGACGCGCTCGAGGCCGGCACGCCGATCATCGCCACCGACATCGACCGCTCCCTGCTGCGCGAGCTGTCGCTGCTGACCGCCAAGCCGTTCATCTACGTCTTCAACTGCGACGCCGACGAGCTCGCCGACGAGGCCCTCAAGGACAAGATGCGCGAGATCATCGCGCCGGCCGAGGCGATCTTCCTCGACGCCAAGTTCGAGGCCGACCTCGCCGAGATGGACGACGACGAGATGGCGCACGAGATGCTCGCGGAGATGGGGATCACCGAGTCCGGCCTCGACCAGCTCGCCCGCGTCGGCTTCGACACCCTCGGCCTGCAGACCTACCTGACCGCCGGCCCCAAGGAGACCCGGGCCTGGACGATCAAGAAGGGCGCCACCGCCCCCGAGGCCGCCGGAGTCATCCACACCGACTTCCAGAAGGGCTTCATCAAGGCCGAGGTCGTCTCCTTCGACGACCTCATGTCCGCCGGCTCCATGCTCAAGGCCCGCGAGGCCGGCAAGGTGCGCATGGAGGGCAAGGACTACGTCATGGCCGACGGCGACGTGGTGGAGTTCCGCTTCAACGTCTGACAGTTCACTGTTTCCGCAGGTCAGGGGGCATTTATCGCCTCGTCAGGCCCGTTCTGCCCTCACTGTGCCCTCACCAGAACGAGCGACTTCGTCGAACAGGAGGGCCGCGGCGTCCCTCACACGGTCTTCGGCTGTTGGCCACAGGTGCGCGTACGTCGTGAGTGTTGTGGTCGACTTCGCATGCCCCAGAGCGCGTTGGACGGCGACCACGTCACAGCCCGAGGCGATCAGCCCCGAGGCGTAGAAGTGGCGCAGGTCGTGCAGCCGGACGCCCGTCACTCCGGCTCGCTGCAGGGTCATGCGCCACCGGTAGCCGACGGTGTTCTGGTGCGGCGGTTCGTCCTCGATCTCGGCGAACAGCCAGTCGTGGGGGAGACCCAGTGCGACGTGCTCGGACAGCGTCTGCAGCAACGCATCGGGGACGTGGACGGTCCGCTCCGAGTTGTACTTGGGCAGCCGGATCTCGAACGAGCTGTTGAGGCGCTGGACCTGACGGCGCACGTGCACCTGACGGCGTAGGAAGTCGAGGTCTCCGACCTGGAGGGCTGCGGCCTCGCCGAGCCGTAGCCCGGCGAAGGCACACAGCGCGACGAAGGCGCGGAACCGCGGATCGGCGGCCTCGAGGATGCTGCGCACGACCTCGGGCGTCGGGATCTCCATCGCCGCCTCGCGCCGGCGCAGCCGGGGGAGGCGGACCTGGGTGGTCGGGTCGACGGCGATCATCCCGTCACGCACGGCGGCCCGGAACACCGAGCGGACATTGACGAACCGGGTCTTGATCGTGCCCGACGCAAGGGGACGCTTGCGGGTGGCGGTGGCGACAGTCATCGACTTCACCCACGCCTCGACGTGGCTGGGACGGATCAGGCGCAGGTCCACGTCGGCGAACGTCGTCGAGCCGGCCGCCAGCGACATCGCCTTGCGCGTGTTGTCCGTCCAGAGCTGATCTCGTGACCACGCCTCGTAGTAGGCCAGGAACGAGACCTTGCCGGCCTCGGGGTCGACCCACCGCCCGCGATCCAGCGCGTCGAGCTGCTGCCGCCTCCATCGCACCGCGTCGACCTGGCGGTCGAACGACCGCTCGTGCTGGCGCCCCGTCTCCGGGTTCCGGTACCGGGCCCTCCACGAGTCGCCACGACGGCTGATTCCCTCAGCCATAGGTGGCCCCGGGGCACGCTGCGATGGAAGTCATGTCATTCCTCTCCGACCCCACCACGGTAGGCCCGCCCACCGACGGCGGTCGAGGTCGATGCTTGGTCACGTCCGGTCCGTGACCATCCCCTTGCGGTAGATGCGGAGCTCGCAGTCGGGGTGACCCTGCTGACCGCCGAGCAGCGGCCTGTGCTTCTTGGTCTCCGCCCGGATGTAACGACCGAAGTCACCGAGAGACGGGGTGCCATGACACGCCGCACCAAGAGCCAGAAGAGGGTCGCGGCCGCCGCCGAAGTTGCCCGGCCGGCACCGTCGACGCCGGCGCGCCACATCGAGCTGCGAACCATCGATGACGTCGCCAACTACTCGACTTGCCGAGGCAGACCGCCGTCAACCGGACTCTCGATTCGGAACGGGCAGTGAGTGGGCGCTCGGATACGCGATCGCTCGAGCGCTGCCGACTAGTGTGAGTCACATGGAGCTGACTGCCCCTGCTCCCGCGGACCCAAGGAGCTCGCAGTTGTCGTATGACGTCTGGGACATCTCAACCTGGGCAGTGATGAGCCAAGAAGCCCGTGGCCTGGATCCCAAGGACTGGGTGGTGCCGCCGGATGAGACCAGGGTTGACGGGCAGGCTCACTGGTGGTTGTTCAAGCCAATTAAGCCTGCCAGCTATCGACGGTTCGACGACTGGTCCGAGAAGCTGTCCGCCGAGCTGGCGGCCCTTCTCGTCCTTCCCGCCGCACGTGTTGAACTGGCGCACGGAGATGCCGATGAAGGCATCATCTCGAGAAACGTGACTCCCAACGGATGGTCGATGGAGTCCGGAGACACTCTGTTGTCTGAGTACGAGGGATACGTCTCCTGTGCGCTTGACGACCGTCCTTCAAATCGAGTCGGACACAACCTTGACAACATCGCTCAAGTGCTCGCGGGGTGCGTTGGCCCCCCAGGCAGTGCCTGCGAAACTCGCACAGGCATCGACGTGTTCGCCGGGTACCTCGTCTTCGACGCTTGGATCGCGAACACAGATCGACATGCGATCAACTGGGGCGTCCTCACTTGCGAAGAGGACGGTCGGCAAGCTCTAGCAGCATCGTTCGATCACGGAAGCGCTCTCGCTTCAGGAACACAGGACGCGAGGCTTGAGTCGACAACGCCCGAGCATTACGCCGCACGCGGGTTCGCTGGACGGTTCCAAGACGGCGCGAGGCTGCCGCTGGTTGATCTGGCGCGTTCAGCGGTGAAGCTGGCCGGATCTTCAGCCGACGATTGGCTTCAGCGGCTTGCGCTTGTCACCGAGTCTCAAGTCCAAGAGATCCTCGCTGGCATCCCGGCGATGTCGGTGGTGCGGCGTACGTTCCTCTGTAATCTGCTACAGACGAACCAAAGGAGGCTGACGTCGTGACTTCGCTTGTCATGCCGGCCCCGGCCGAGCGCCCTCTTGGTACCGTCACACGCTTGCTTGTGACGGTACGCGACCCGTATGACCGTAAGTATCGACCTGTGGGCTTCCTAACCGACGAGGATGACGGCTACTGCTTCTCGTACCTCGAGCGCGAGGTCTCCCGCGATGACTTTCGCCCGCTTCCGGGCATGGCACGTGCCGTGCATGGACCGATGCATTCGCAGACGCTGTTTCCGCTGTTCGCAGAAAGGGTGATCTCGTCTCGGCGACCGGATCGTCAGTCATCACTCGAAGCACTTGGACTCACGGCGGACGCTGCGCCTTTCGAGGTTTTGGTTCGCTCCCACGGCCAAAGAGTCGGGGACACGGTGGAACTCCTGCCGGCCCCACACGCAGCGCCGGGCGAGGAGGTTTCCTTCACGTTCCTCACCCATGGCGTTCGGCATCTGCCGCAAGAGAACCAGAACCGAATCACTGGCCTTGCATACGGCGAGCCTCTGCATTTGGTTGCAGAGCGGACAAACCCAGTGAACCCAAGAGCTCAGATAGTCACAGACGCGGAACAAGTTGCTCTCGGGTGGATGCCCGACCCACTCCTGGACATCGTGGAGCAGCTCGCCGACCAGCGACTCACTGTTGAGAGGGCAAACCCTCCCGAGGTCGGTTTTCACTTTCGTCTTCTTGCGCGCCTCACGGGCAGGGTTGCTAGCGACGGTGAACTGTTCTCAGGCGACGTCTGGCGGACAGTCACACGCAGAAAATGACGGCCGGGCCCGCCGGATGGGTCGCCTAAGCGGGGGAAGGTAAAGCGTCGATCGCTTGCCGGCGCAGAGAGCGCATCATCGCGAACCCCATCTAGCGGTCGTACGGAGTTGGGCACGTGTCCGCTGAAGCTCCTCCGCTACAGAACTCCACCGTGCATCCCTGAGATCGCCGGCCTCGTACCTCTCGCGCAGATCTCGAACGATCCGCCGGCACGCAGCAGGCGATGCCAGCACGGCCTGCACGTGGTCGTCGAGGGAGACGTCGACTTCGACGTACTGGGTGGCGATCGCTCCGGCCGCCGCGGCTCGCCGCTCCTCCGATGCTGATCGGCGGCACGCCGTCGAGCACCACCGCCGCGGTCGTCCTGGCATCCTCGGGAGGACATCGATTATGGGCGCACCGCATCGCGGGCACGACCGCATGGCCGCGTCCCGCTCGGTCACCGCTGACGCTCGAGCTCGAGCGTCCACTCGATCACCGTCGACGCCCGCCAGCGCAGGTGCTTGCCAACGCGGAAGCCGGTCGGCCCGTAACCACTCGTGCGCCAGCAGTAGACGGTCTGCTTCGGGACGCCGAGGTAGTCGGCGACCTCGTCGATCGTCCACAGCTCGCCAGCTTCAGCAGCCGCGCGGTGTTGACGCTGGCCTGCGGCACCGCGGGAACGGGTGCCGGTCGCGGTGTGCTCGGGCGTCTCTCCCCACAGCGTCGGTTGCACTGAATTGTCGGTGTCGTGCTTCATGGCGGGTTCTCCTCAGGTGTGCCCCGGCGCTAGCCGTCGTCGCTTGTCGACAGGCGGGGAAAAGCACCCCACCAGGGATCCGATCGGACATCTCGGGCCTCGCGGGCGTCGCTTCGGCGCCGGCCATCAGGACCGTCAAGAAGGCCCCACGGGGTTTCGTCCGTCGAAACTCGGACCGTGAATGCATGGGGTGCGAGGTGCCTGGACATCTGACGCATCGGGGCGGTGCGTTCGCTTTTAGTGGGACTTGAGGGTCTGACGGTTCGCATCCGTCAAGCGGTGATGTCCTCGACCGGAGACATGACGAGTAGGGGTGTCGTTCGTCGGATGGTGGAGCTAGGAAACTCCCGAGGGGATGGCGGAGGCGCGTCGGGCTGCCAGATCACCTGCCGCCCTAGGATGAACACAGCCAACCGCGAGAGACCGAGGACGACCTGTGGCGCTTGACCGCACGATGCTGCGTGACCAGATCAAGGATCTGATCATCGAGCGCATCCTCGACGGGACGTACGCGCCGGGCGACCGAATCGTCGAGATGACGGTGGCGACCGAGCTCGGGGTGAGCCAGGCGCCAGTGCGGGAGGCTCTCCGCGACCTCGAGGCAATGAGGTTCATCGAGTCGCTCCCCTACAAGGGTGCGCGGGTTCGGCACATCACCACCGAGGAGCTGTCCGAGACCTACCCGGTCCGTGCCACCCTCGAAGAGCTCGCCGGCACTCTGGCCGCCGGACTGGTGGACAGCGTGCTCCTGAAGGCACTCGAGTCGGAGATCGAGGAGATGCGCACGTGCGCCCGTGCCGGCGACGTCCACCAGCAGCTGTCACACGACGCTCGCTTTCACGAGTTGATCGTCGAGGCGGCCGGGAACCGGGTCCTGCTCGAGGCGTGGCGTTCGCTGCGGATCGAGGCAAGGACACTCATCTCCGTCATCAAGTCCGACTCGGACCTGCTCGAGATCGCCGAGACCCACACGCTGATCGTGGAGGCGCTGCGGTCCGGTGACCCGGTGCGCGCGGGCAAGGAGATGCGCCAGCACATCGAGCTATTCGGGCGGAACCTCCTCGAAGCTTGAACTCCGGCTCAGGCGTGGGCCACGCCGATGCCCAGGTACTGGCGCTGAAGCTCCGAATCGTCGCGGAGCGCCTGGGATTTGAGCCGGGCGACCACCCTGCCGTTGGAGATGACGACGACGTCGTCGGCCAGGGACAGCGCAGCGCCGAGGTTCTGCTCGACGACCAGCAGGTCCATCCCCTCCTCGCTGAGGCGGTGGCACGCCTCGACGAGCTGATCCACGACGACGGGAGCGAGGCCCTCCGACGGCTCGTCCATGATCAGCAGCCTGGGTTGGGTGACAAGTGCTCGTCCCACGGCGAGCATCTGCTGCTCGCCGCCGGACAGGTTCCCGGCCTTCACGGTCCGTCGTTCCTCGAGCCGCGGAAACAGTCCGTAGACGCGAGGGATGTCCCAGGCTCCGCGGCGCAGAGCGACCTTGAGGTTTTCCTCGACGCTCAGCGAACCGAAGACACGGCGTCCCTGGGGGACGTAGCCGACACCCAGCCGAGAGATCTGGTGCGGCTTCAGGCCGACGAGCTTCCTCCCGAAGAGCCTGGCACTGCCGCCGATCCTGCCACCAGGACTCATCGCGAGCATGCCGGTGACGGCCTCGCACAGGGTCGTCTTGCCCATGCCGTTGCGGCCCACCAAGGCCAGGCGTCCGGATGGGAGCTCGAGGTCGAGCTCCTGGACGACGTGGGCCTTGCCCCGCCATCCGTCGAGTCGCGCGAGGATTAGCGCGGAGTCAGGCATGGGCGTTCCCCAGGTAGATGTCGTGGACCGTGTCGCTGGCCCGGATCTCGCCGGGCGTACCGTCGAAGACGACGCGCCCGTCCGCCATGACGGTGACCGAGTCGGCGACCGTGAGCGCGATGTTCATGTCGTGCTCGATGAGCAGCACGGTCAGGTCGGGCTCCAACCCGAGGAGCAGGACCGTCAGGGTCTCGCGCTCGGAGGGGGACAGCCCGGCGGCCGGCTCGTCGAGGATGAGCAGGCGCGGATCGCCAGCGAGGCCCATAGCCAGCTCGAGCTGTCGGTGCTCCCCGTGGGAAAGCGAGCCCGAGATCTGTTCTGATTTGGCGTCCAGCCCCACTTGCTCGAGCAGTTCACCAGCGGTGGCCCGGCGCGCGGCGCGCCGACGCCCACCGGACCGTAGGCTCCAGGTGCCGCCGGCCGCCCCGATGAGCGCGATCTCGACGTTGTCCCGCGCTGTCAGGCCGGGAAACGTCCGCGAGCGCTGGTAGGTGCGGCCGAGGCCGCGGGAGACGCGTCGCCGTCCGCTCTCGTGGGTGACGTCGACGCCGAACAGGGAGATGGATCCCTCGTTGGCGTGGACGTCTCCGGCGATCAGGTTGACCAAGGTCGTCTTCCCTGCGCCGTTGGGCCCCAGGAGTGCCCGACGAGAGCCGGTGGGGAGGTCGAGGTCGACACTCGCGACCGCGACCACGCCGCCAAACTTGCGGGTAAGTGCGGTGAGGACGAGAGCGGACGGGACGGTCATGAGCAGCTGGGGTTGTCGCGGTCGTTGGCCGGCTGGGCGATGTAGTCCTCGCGGTCGAAGCCAAGGGTCTGGTCGACGTCCTCGATGGTGTCGACGACGACCGAAGAGCCGTCCTTGACCTCGAACAGGTAGTTGTTCGAGATCGCCTGGCGGTTCTCGTCGAGGCTCACAGGGCCGGTGGGGGTGTCCCAGGTCAGGTTGGCGAGCGCCTCGTTGAAGGCCGCGTGGTCGTCGTCCAGCACCCCGTCCACCTCGTCGAGCGCCATGAGGGTGCTCTTCATCTCGATGAAGTAGCCGACGTCGAAGAGTCCGGGAGGACCGGCCTGGGGGTAGTTCGCCCTCAGGAGATCGGCGTAGGCCGTGTACTCCGGGGTGTCGAGTGCTGCCACGGGCCCGGCGGAGACGATGCCCTCGGCCCGGTCGCCGAGGCCCTTGATGAGGGAGCCGTCGGCGGTGATGGTGCCGCCGATGATCGGCGTGCCGGCCAGCGAGGACTCGTCGAGCTGCTTGGTGAAGTTGAGCGCGTCGGCCCCTCCGAGGGCGACGTAGAGGGCGTCGACGTCGTCGGGGATCTGGGAGATGAAGGACGAGAAGTCCTTGGTCCCGATGGGCACCCAGATCTTCTCGGGCACCGTGCCGCCGGCGTCGCAGAACGGCGCCATGAAGCCGCCGACCTGGTCGTACGGGAAGGAGTAGTCCTCGCCGATCGTGACGACCGTCTGGTAGCCCAGCTCCTTGGCGGCGTAGTCGCCGAGCCCGGCCATCCACTGGGTTCCGTCGGTGGTGAAGCGGTAGAAGTTCTCGGCCGGGTCACGCAGGGTCGCGTTCTGCGCACCAGATGTGCCGTTCACGAAGGTGACCTCGGGGTGCTGCTTGGCGTACTCCTTGATGGCCAGGCCCTCGTCGCCGGACAGGGGGCCGACCAGGATGTCGACGCCGTCCCTCTCGACGAGCTGCTTGGCGGCGGCGAGTGCGCTGTCGGGCGTTGCGTCGGAGGAGCCGATCGACAGCTCGACCGGCTGGTCGCCGATGGTGAGGCCCGAGGCCAGGTCGCGCGGCCCGTCGCCGTCCAAGGTGGCGCCTGCCTCGACGAGGGCGAGCTTGGCGCCCTGGTTGGCGACCTCGCCGAGCACGGCGAAGGGCCCGTCCAGGGTCGAGAGGAGGCCGATCTTGATGGTGCCGTCGGATGCTGCTCCGGAGTCCTTCTGGGCGCTGCCGGCGATGCCGCCGGCGGCACCGGAGGAGTCGCCGTCAGCCGAGGAGCAGGCGGTGAGTGCGAGCGCGAGGACGGCTGTCACGCCGAGCGCGAGCGAGCGAGTGGTGGGTCGGGGTCGGGACATCGGTCAGTTCTCCTTGGAGGCGGTGGTGGCTGGAGTGGTGCGCCTGAGGGCCGGGAGGGCTCGCAGGGACGTGCTGATGCGATTCCCGAGAGAGGTCGCCAACCCGAGTGAGCCCTCGGGGGAGAAGACGACGACGAGGATGAAGACGAGGCCGATCACGGTGTTGTAGTAGTCCGTGACGTCGCTGGCGTAGACCGTGAGGACGGACATGAGGAAGGCCCCTACCCATGCGCCCTCGATGCGCACCACGCCGCCGAGGACGGCGATGATGAGGATGTCGATGGTGCGGACGATGTCGAGCGAGCCGGGTGAGACCTGGCCGTTGAACCAGACGGACAGGACGCCGCCGGCGCTCGCGACGAGTCCCGCGATGGTGAACCCGGCGACGCGGACTGCGGTGGTGTTGAGACCGAGTGCGGTCATCCGCTCGGGGCAGTCGCGGTCGCCCTGGAGGGCGAGGCCGATGGGGGCGCGAGCGTAGGCGTAGAGGCAGGCCGCGGCGACGATCGAGACGCCGAGGGCGAGGTAGTAGAAGTTCACTGGGTCGCGGAACTGGACGGACCCGATGCTGGGCACCGGCACGCCGTTGATGCCGCCGAAGCCGAAGGTGAACGGCCGGTACTGCAGGGTGAAGTAGTAGACGAAGACGCCGGCGGTGAGGGTGATCATCAGGAAGTAGACGCCGCGGGCGCGGGCGGAGATGAGGCCGATGGCGAGCGCCACGAGGGTCGCGATACCCATGGCACAGACGGCCGCGGCCCAGGGGTTCATCCCCTTGACGACGCTGAAGTTGGCGACCACGTAGGCCGCGGTGCCGTAGATCGCGGTCTGGGCCAGCGAAATCATCCCGGCGTACCGGATGAGGAACGTCAGGCTCGCGGCGACGGTGCCGAGCCAGAAGCTGCGGATCAGGATCTGCACGAAGAAGTACGGGGAGGTGAGGTGGGGGAGCGCCAGCAGTATCGCGAGGACGACGGCGGCGCCGAGCAGCCGCCGGGTCTGGGTGCTCATGCCGCACCGCCGAAGAGGCCGCGCGGGCGGACCGCGAGGATCACGACCATCACGCCGAAGGTGACCAGGACCGAGTAGGTCGGAAGGTGCACCTGGGCGAACGCCTCGACGAGGCCTACCGCGAGAGCACCGACAGCCGCGCCGGACACGCTGCCGAGACCTCCGACGATCACCACCAGGAGTGACACGAGCAGGTAGCGCGCGTCCTCGCCTTGCGAGATCGACAGGTAGGACCCGCCGGCCACACCGGCGAAGCCGGCCAGCAGCGCACCCAGACCGAAGACGAGCGTGAAGACGACCGGCACGTTCACGCCGGTTGCGGCGAGCATGGCCGGGTCGTCGACCCCTGCCCGGATGGTCATGCCGAGGCGGGTCCGAAGCAGCAGGACCCACAGCGCAACCCCGACGATCCCCGCCAGGGCGAGGAGTGCCAGTCGGTACTTCGAGTACGTGAGGTCGCCGATGGTGAACGTCCCCTCCAGGAGCCGGGGAACGCCGATGTCTCGGGGTGCCCCTCCCCAGACCCGAAGCGTGAGGTCCGCGGCCACCACGGTCAACCCGATGGTCACCAGGGCCTCCCTGATGGGGTCGGCTGCGACCCGGCGCAGGACGAGGAGCTGGAAGGCCATCCCCAGGACCGCGACGAACACGCTGGCGCCCAACAGGGCGACCAGCCAGCTGCCGGTCGCCTCCCGTAGCGAGTAGCCGACGTAGCCGCCGACCAGGTAGCAGCTGCCGTGGGCCAGGTTCGTCACACGCAGCAGCCCGAAGATCAGCGTGAATCCCGATGCGACGAGGAAGTAGAGCCCCGCTGCGGTGAGGCCGTTGAGCAGGATCGACAAGAAGGTGCCGCCGTCGCTGATCGCTTGCCATGCGACGAAGGCGAGCACGCCGACCGGCACGAGCACGCGGAGCACAAGACTGCGCTGCGGCGGTGACGCGAGTGCGGGGAGAGCGAGTGACATCAGTCCTGCCTTCTTCGAGTATCAGTTATCGATAATCCGGGAAGGTAGTGATCGGGGTCACACGATGTCAAGCACTTCGGGGCTTCGTCTTCCGGAGTGAGTGGCCGGAACGAGAACGCCGAGGAGTCGTTGAGTCACGTCGTCGGGGGAGCCGGCGCCCGGGACCTCGGCCAGGAGACCGCGTTCGCGGTAATGGCTCAGTAGGGGGGCTGTCTCTCGCTCGTAGACGTCGAGCCGGTGCGCCACAACCTCGCGGGTGTCGTCGCTCCGCCCGCTCGCAACCGCTCTGGCGGTCAGGCGGTCCAGCAGGTGCCGGCGAGGAACCATGAGGCAGGGAACGGCATCGAGCTGAAGGTCGCGTTCCTCTATGAAGGCCTCGAGCCTGACGACCTGGTCCGCGGTGCGCGGGTAGCCGTCGAGGATGAACCCGTGCTCTGCGTCAGGCTGTCCCAGTCGGTCGAAGACCAGGGCGTTGGTCAGCTCGTCCGGCACGTACTCGCCGCGGTCCATGTACCGCTGGGCGGCACGACCCAGGGTCGTGCGCTCGGCGACGTTGGCTCGGAAGATGTCGCCGGTCGAGATGTGGGGGAGCTGCAAGAGCTGTCCGAGGCGTACGGCTTGGGTTCCCTTCCCTGCGCCGGGCGGGCCCATCAGCAGGATTCGGCGGGTGGTCTGGTGTGGTGTCGGCACGGGTTCTCCTCGACGTGATCCCGAAAAAGTTTCTGCATTTTCCGGGAAGGGGTTGACGGGTAACAGGGGTCACTCTAGATTATCGATAATCTAGAACGTTGTGGCTGTGGTCACACACCCAGGAGGAAAAACATGAGCGAGACAGTGGCGACTTTCTTCGGGGACGACGAGTTCCCCGTCGCGTGGGAGGACGGCCAGAAGGAGCTGTTGTGGGTCCACGACGACCTGCACATCCCCAACCCGGTCTCGCCCATGTACGCCGACATCGGCGGCTGGTGGCTGAAGTGCGACTACATGTTCCGTCGCTTCGGAACGCCCTTCGCGTCGGACTGGATCTCCAAGATCGTCAACGGCTACGTCTACACCGCCGCGATCCCCGCGCAGCCGGGCCTGTCCGCCGAGACCACCGAGTACGGCGCCCGCTACGTGCCCCGCGTCCCGGACAACGATGAGTACGCCGCTGAGATCGGCGGGTACCTGGGTTGGACCCTCCCGTACTACGCGGAGAACTTCCTGACGTGGTGGCGCGAGCGCTTGGTCCCGGAGATGACCCGTAACTTCGAGCGGTTCGACTCCTACGACTACGACGCCGCCAGCCTCGTCGAGCTCGCGATCCTCCTCGAGGACGCCATCGACATGCACGACCGCCACTGGCAGATCCACTGGGTCCTCAACTTCGCCCAGTTCTCCTCCACCACCAACCTCAACACGATCATCGCTGAGGTGAAGGGCGAGGGCGACCACAGTGACCTCACCGGGCGTCTGCAGAGCTCGCTGGAGAACCGCAACTGGGACTCCATCGAGGAGCTGTGGAAGATCAAGGAGAAGGTCAAGGAGGCCAGCGGCCCGGTCGCCGAGGCGTTCGAGAACGCCACCGCACCCGAGATCCGCAAGGCACTGGAGTCCAGTGCCGAGGGCAAGGCGTTCCTCGACGGCGACATCGAGCAGTACCAGAAGGTCTTCGGCTACAAGTCGATGTACGCCCACGAGTTCTCGTTCAAGTCCTGGCGCGAGGACCCGGCTCCGGTGCTCGAGGCGATCCGCGGCTACCTCGAGGCCGACTACGACTACCCCGAGGAGATCGCCAACGTCGCAAAGGACCTCGAGGCCGCCAAGGCAGAGGCCGTCGACGGCGTGACGGGTGAGGACCTGGAGCGCCTCCAGGGGGCCCTGGACCTGAGCCTGCGCATGAACCCGCTGACGCCGGACCACCACTTCTACATCGACCAAGGCACCAACGCCCGCGTGCGGATCGTCCTCATCGCCATCGGCAAGAAGCTCGTCGCCGACGGCAAGCTCGAGGACCCCGAGGACGTCATGTACCTGCGCTACAACGAGCTGCGCACCCTCATGGCCGGCAGCAACGGCTACGACCCCGAGGAGCTCGTCGGCGACCGCCGTGACGCCCGCGAGGACGCGTACGAGCTCCGTCCGCGCGACTGGGTCGGCACCGCCACCGAGGAGAACCTCGCGTTCCCCTACCTCGCACTGTGGGCCTTCCCCGACAAGGTCTACCGCAAGCCGTCCGAGGTCGAGGGCGAGATCCAGGGCCTGGGCGCGTCGAAGGGCATCATCGAGGGCACCGCCCGCGTCGTGCTCAACCCGGAGCAGTTCAGCGAGGTGCAGCGCGACGAAATCATCATCTGCCGCATGACCAGCCCGTCGTGGGTGGTCCTGTTCACCAAGATCGGCGGCCTCGTCACCGACGCCGGCGGCATGGCCTCGCACCCCGCGGTCGTCTCGCGTGAGTTCGGCATCCCGGCCGTGGTCGGAACGTCCGACGCCACCCGCAAGATCAAGACTGGCGACAAGATCCGGGTCAACGGGACGACCGGTCTGGTGCAGGTCCTTTCGTGACCCTCCAACGCAGCGTGATGCGTGAGCAGATCAAGGAGCTCATCATCCAGCGCATCCTCGACGGCACCTACAAGCCCGGCGACCGCGTCGTCGAGCTGCAGCTGGTGCAGGAGCTCGGCGTCAGCCAGGCACCGGTGCGCGAAGCGCTGCGAGACCTCGAGGCCATGCGGTTCATCGAGACCGAGCCCTACCGGGGTGCGCGGGTCCGGGAGGTCACTCCGCAGGAACTCAACGAGACCTACCCGGTCCGCGCCGCCCTGGAGGAGCTCGGGGGTCAGCTCGCCGTCGCCCACGCCGACGACAAGACCTTCCAGCTCCTCGAGGCCGAGATCGCCCACATGCAGGTCGCCGCCATCAACCACGACCAGCACGAACTGCTGGTCCACGACGCCCGCTTCCACGAAATCATCCTGGAGACGGCTCGCAACACCGTCCTGCTGGACACCTGGAGCGGGCTCCGGATCGAGGCCTACACGCTGGTCAGCGTCATCAAGTCCCAACTCGACCTCGGTGCCATCGCCCAGGCGCATGAACCCATCGTCACCGCTCTCCGGCAGCGTGACGCAGACCTGACCGGCAAGGTCATGCGCGAGCACATCGAGCACTTCGGAAACACCCTGTTTGGAGGAGCTACCCATGCCTGACACACCTCTCGTCCTCGACTTCACCGAGGAGCAGTGCCGCGACGTCGAGCTCGCGGGCGGGAAGGGAGCCAGCCTCGCGTCGATGACGCACAACGGCCTCCCGGTACCTCCGGGCTTCGTCGTCACGTCGGCTGCGTTCGCCGACGCAGTGGACGGCGAGAAGCTCGTGGCGTGCATCCAGGAGCAGGATCTCGACGGGGCGCGCACGATCGTCTCGCAGACCGAGCCGCCCCGTGACCTGATCAAGGCGGCCTACGACACGCTGCCCGACGGTGTCACCGTCGCGGTCCGCTCCTCGGCGTGCGCCGAGGACAGCAGCGACGCTTCCTACGCCGGCCAGCAGGAGACCTACCTGTTCGTCGAGAGCTTCGATGACGTCATGGACAAGATCGTGGATTGCTGGCTCTCGTTCTTCTCCGAGCGCGCGCTCTTCTACCGCGAGCACAAGGGCGACCTCAACGACATCCAGATGGCCGTCGTCGTGCAACAGATGGTCGACGCCGACAAGGCCGGCGTCATGTTCACCGTCGACCCGGTCAACCACCGCAAGGACCGCGTCGTGGTCGAGGCCGCCCGGGGCATCGGTGAGAACGTCGTATCGGGGGAGGTGACCCCCGACTACTACACCCTGGACCGCAGGGGGAACCTGAAGAAGGCGCGCGTGGTCGACGAGCAGGTCCTCTCGGAGTCCGAGCTCGCCGAGCTGGTGGCCATGGGCCTGAAGCTGGCCGACCTCAACGGCGGTCCGCAGGACATCGAGTGGGCCTACGACTCCACCGGCCTGTACATGCTCCAGTCCCGCCCCGTCACCACGATGTAGGGGCCCGACGCCACCCGCAGGAGACATCCTGCAGCAAGACATGAGGTCCAGATCGCTGGTCCTCCCAACCCTGAGCAGAAGGAGAGCGGACTCGTGGCTTGGCACATGCCGACCTCCGTCACCGACGTGCTTCGCGTGCGCGGCGAGTTCCCGGATGCACCGATCGTCGCCGGGGGCACCTTCCTCGGGATCCTCGTGCGGCAGGGGCTCGTCGAGGCAGACGACTGGATCTCGCTGCAGAACGTGACCGAGCTCAAGCGCCTCGGCTCGTCCGGTGACTTGTCCGTCGGCGCGATGGTGACGCACCGCCGCCTCGAGCTCGAGCCGACTGTCGCAGGAACCTGGCCGGGCGTCTCGGCCGCCTTCAAGGCTGTCGCGAGCCCACGCGTAAGGAACGTCGCCACGATGGGAGGAGTGCTAGCCGACGCCGACTACGCCTCCGACCCGCCCTCGATGCTGGTCGCCTCCCGGGCGGTCGCCGAGGTCGCCGGGCCCACCGGCACCCGCCGCATTCCTATCGACGAGCTGATCGTGGGCCACTACTCCACGAGCCTGGAGGAGGACGAGCTGATCACCCGCGTCATCGTTCCCCGGCCCACCGGGCCGGCCGTGTACCGCAAGCTCCGCACCCGGTCCCAGGAGGACCGCCCGGCATCGTCGGTGGCGGCCGTGGTGCACGACGAGACCGTGAAGGTCGTCGTAGGGGCGGTCAGCGACCGCCCCTACCACTTCGCCGACGTGTGTGCGGAGTGGAAGCCGGGCGACCTCGACTCCGCCCGCGAGATCGGCCAGGAGTACGCCTCACGCATCGACTACATCGACGACAACCGCGGTTCGGCCGCCTACCGACGCCACGTCGTGGCGGTCGAGGTCCGCCGAGCGCTGATGGCGGTGGCGACATGACCAAGCACCAGAACGTGCACGAGGTCCCAGCCACCTCGGACACCGAGGCCACCTACTCGGGGCCCGGCGCCAGCTCGGCGGTGCGTGGCATCAACCCCCGCATCACCGCTGCCATCCGCTACAGCCTCGACGAGGCAGTCCCCGGCGCGTGGCACCTGCGCATCATCCGCTCGGGCATCCCGGCCGGCCGCGTGCTGGGATTCCAGACGGCGCTGCTCGATGACGACGTCATCTTCCTGACCCCCGACGACACGAGAGACCTGTCCACGTTCGGCTGCCAGATCGCCGACCAGGTCGTCCTGACCAGCGAGCCGAAGTTCGTCGGCGACGCTATCGCCGCCGTGGTCGCACCGACAGCCAAGGACGCCCGCATCGCCGCGTCCCTGGTCGAGGTCGACTACGAGACCGCCCCCGCAGTGTTCGGTGAGATGGACGCCATCGCCCCGGGTGCCACCCTGGTCCACGCCAAGCACTACACCTCGGATTCGGACTCCGCGTACTTCGACATGAGGCCCCAGAACGGCACCAACGTGTGCCACCGGTTCCGCATCCGCACCCCGGGCCTGCAGGGCCGCGACGAGCCCGAGGTAGTGACCGACCTCGACGACGCCGACGAACCGCTCGCCGACGCGTTCGCCGACGCCGAGGTCATCGTGGACGAGGTGTTCCACACTCCCGCGGCGGCGCACGTCCCGATGGAGCCTCACGCGACCACCGCGCAATGGGTCGAGGACCGGCTCGAGGTCACCACCGGCACGCAGACCCCGTTCAACATGCGCCAGGACCTCGCCCACATCTTCGGCCTCGCCGCCGAGGACGTCCGTGTCGTGGTCCCGTTCATGGGTGGCGCGTTCGGCGCCAAGACCTTCATCCGCACCGAAGCCATCACCGCGCTCGCTGCGCAGAAGGCCGGCCGGCCCGTGCGGTGCGTCCTGGACCGTGACGAGGTCTTCAACGAGCTCACCCGGCACCCGTCCACAGTGCGGGTCAAGCTCGGCGCGAAGGCAGACGGCACGTTCGTCGCAAAGCGGATCTGGGCCTACGTCAACACCGGCGCGTACGCCGACTGCGGACCAGGCGTCGCGCAGAAGATGGGCTACGCCGGCGTCGGGCCGTACCGCTTCGACCACGTCGCGGTCGACTCCTACTGCATCTATACCAACCTGCCGCCCGGCGGCGCCTTCCGCGGATACGGCGCGATGCAGTCCATCTGGGCCGCCGAACGTGTCGTCGACATGCTGGCCGTCGAGCTCGGCATGGACGCGGTCGAGCTCCGTCGTCACAACCTGCTGCGCGAGGGCGACACGTTCTGCACCGGCGAGGTCATGCATGACACCCAGTTCGAGGAGCTGCTCGACGACGCGGCCGCCGCCGTGAATTGGGAGACCGACGGTGACCGCACCGGCAAGGGCGTGGTGGTCATCCTCAAGGGGATGCAGACTCCCAGCAAGGCCGAGGCGCGCATCGAGCTCCTCCCGGATGGCCGCTACGAGGTCCAGTCGGCGACCGCCGACATCGGCCAGGGCGCCGGCGAGATGCTCACCCGCCTCGCCGCGGAGTACCTCAAGGTCGAGGTCGACCAGATCGTCGTCTGCTCGCCTGACACCGATCGGGTGCCCTACGACACCCGCACCACCTCAAGCCGGTCCACCCACATGATGAGCCGCGCACTGGCCGACGCGGCACGAGACCTGCAGGTCCACGGCCGCATCGGCCACGGCTACGTGTCCAACGACGGCGGCCTCGATCCCGACACCGGACAGGGAGTCGCGTCCTCGCACTGGCACCAGGGCTCGGCTTCCGCTGAGCTCGACGTCGACGAGGAGACCGGCATCATCACGCTCTCGACGCTCTACGCCTGCTCGTACGCCGGGAAGGTCATCAACAAGCACGGCGCCGAGCTGCAGAACGAAGGCTCGATGATCCTCGGCCTCGGGACGGCGCTGTTCGAGGAGCTCCAGTTCACCGACGGGCAGATGACTAACCCCAACCTGTCCGACTACAACATCGCCTCCGCCCTGGACGTCGCCTCCATCCGGCACCGCGTCATGGAGGTGCCCGGCGGCGAGGTTCACGGCCTCGGCGAGACCGCCGTCCCACCGGTCCCACCCGCCATCGGCAACGCCGTCGCCTCCTACGGCTACGACGTCCGCGACCTGCCCATGACCCCAGAGCGCGTCCTGGCGGCCTCGACCATCACCAGCCCCACGAGCAGCGAGGAGGACCTGTGAACATCACGCTCCGCGTCAACGGCCGCAGCGTCGACGTCGACGTCGAACCGCACGACATGCTCGTCGACGTCCTCCGCGAGCAGGTCGGACTGACCGGCCCCCGCGTCACCTGCGGAGTTGGCCTGTGCGGCACTTGCACCGTCCTGTTGGACGGCGAGCCCGTCTCCGGCTGCATCCTCATGACCCCGCTGGCTCAGGGCAAGGAGATCACCACCGTCGAGGGACTGCCCGAGGACGACGAGGTCGTCGCCGCGTTCGACCGCAACCACGCCTTCCAGTGCGGCTACTGCATCCCCGGGATGGTCCTCACTGCACGCGACATGGTCGACAAGGGCCACGCCTGCAGCCGTGAGGAGATCCGCGAAGGCCTCGGCGGCAACCTGTGCCGCTGCGGCTGCTACCTCAAGATCATCGAGGCCGTCGAGGAGGCTGCCCAGTGAAGTTCGTGACTTACCAGACCCCCGACCTCGCCAACCCGCGCGTGGGCTACCTCGATGGCGACGACGTCGTCGATGCCGACTTCGACGGCGACATGGTCGCCTTCATCGAGACAGGCGGCCGGATCGGTGCCACCACCCGGCACGTCCCAGGGGCCCGCCTCCTGGCACCGCTGCGGCCCCGCACGATCCGCGACTTCCTCGCCTTCGAGGGTCACCTCCTCAACGCGTTCGCCGGGCTCGGCAAGGACATCCCCGACGAGTGGTACCAGGTCCCGGCCCACTACAAGGGTCTTCCGGACACCGTCATCGGACCCGACACCGAAGTTCCCTGGCCCGCGTTCACCAAGAAGCTCGACCACGAGCTCGAGCTCGCTGCGGTCATCGGAACGGCCGGCAAGGACATCACCGAAGGCAATGCCCTCGACCACGTCTTTGGGTACACGATCTGGAACGACATGTCGGCCCGCGACGTCCAGGTCCGCGAGCTCCCCATCGGGATGGGCCCCTGCAAGGCCAAGGACTGGGACGGCTCGAACGTCCTCGGACCGTGCCTGGTCACCCCCGACGAGATCGACCCCCACGACGTCGACCTCGAGGTCCGCATCAACGGCGAGCGCTGGGGTGGCACCAACACCAAGGACATGCACCACACCTTCGAGTCGATGATCGCCTACACCTCCCAGGGCCTCACCGTGCGCGCAGGCGAGGTCCTCGGCTCCGGCACCGCAACCGGCGGCTCCGGCCTCGAGCTCAATCGCTGGCTGCAGCCCGGCGACCGCATCGAGATGGAGGCCTCCGGCATCGGTGTTCTTCGCAACACCGTCGGGCACCCACCCGTCTGACCCACGAGTTCACCGCACCGTCCAACCAACACCCAACGGAAGAGAGAAACACCATGGCATTCGTTGTCGCCGCCACCTGGCTGGCCAAGGAAGGCGAGGAGAAGCGCGTCGAGGAGACCATCGTCAAGATGACCCCCCTCTCCCGCGCCGAGGAGGGCAACCTCTTCTACCAGGCGCAGGTCAACCCCGAGGACCCCCGCACGTTCTTCCTCTACGAGCAGTACGTCGACGAGGCTGCCTACGAGGCGCACAAGGCCACACCGCACTTCCAGGAGAACGTCTTCGGCTACATCATCGAGTACCTCGAGGAGCGCTCGGTCAAGACGTTCACGACCATCGACGTCTGACATGCGCATCCTGTTCCTGCGTCACGGGGAGGTCGCCTCGCACCGAGGTGACGTCCCCGTGACGGAGGCGGGTCTCGCCCACGCCGAGGAGACCGGGAAGGCCGTCGCGTCGTACGCCGACCTGCCCATCACGGTGTTCTACGGCGGCACCCGCCGCACCCGCGAGACCGCCCACGCGCTCATCCGCGGTATCGGCGACCCCTCGCGCGTCGACGGGCCGATCGACTCCTTCGCCCTGCGCAACCCCGACACCTACGTCGCCGGCACCCGCGTCAACATGGTCAGCTCGCCCGAAGCACTCGCCGAGCAGGTGCCTGGCATGACCGCCGAGCAGGCGTCGTCCAACGAGTGGTGGAGCAAGTTCTTCGCCGCCCCAGACCGCATCGGCTGGTGGCTCGAGCAGGAGGAGCCGCCCGGCGAGAACGTGCGCGAGCTCTTCACCCGCATCCGCCGGTTCGCCGCCACGTTCGCCGACCCCGGCCCCTACGAGGGTCGTCTGATCGTGTGCGTCACCCACTCGCCCGTTCTGCGCGCCATCCTCATCGGCGCCACCGGGACCGACCCCGGCGAGCCTGGCTACGTCACCGGCTCCGAGGTCATCGTGCATCCCGACGCGCACCTCGACATCTCGGCACACGACCCGCTCGCCCCCTGACCGACACAGAAAGCTGAGCCATGGAACTCGTCCACGACTTCACAGTCCGCGTCCCGCCCGACGAGGCCTTCGCACTCCTCGTCGACGTCCAGAAGGTCGCCCCGTGCCTGCCCGGCGCGGCGGTGACGTCGGTCGACGGCGACACCTTCGAGGGCGGCATGAAGATCAAGCTCGGCCCGATCTCGATGACGTTCAAGGGAGAAGGGGAACTGGTCGAGAAGGACCCCAGCGCCCACCGTGCCGTCATCAAGGCCCAAGGCCGCGATGCCAAGGGCAACGGCGGCGCCCAGGCCACTGTCACTGCCACCCTCGCCGAACGCGACGGTGCCACCGACGTGCACGTCGTCACCGACCTCAACGTCACCGGCAAGGCCGCCCAGTTCGGCGGTGGGGTCATGAAGGACGTCAGCAACCGCATGCTGGCCCAGTTCGCCGACAACCTCTCGCAGCTCATCGAGTCCGGCGCCGCCGACGAGCCCGGACTTCCGACTGGGGCGGCCGCGCCCGTCAACGGCACCCCGCACGTGAACTCGGCCGCCAGTCCCACCCAACCCGCGGCCGCATCGTCGGCATTGAGGTCCACGGCACCGGTGTTCACCCCGTCCGGGGGCGACGGGCTCGACGCCATGGGCCTGCTTTTCGGCTCCGACGCCATCAAGTCCGTCGCCAAGCCCCTCTTCATCGGCGCCACCGGTCTGGTCGTCGGCTACCTGTACGGCAAGAACCGAACCCTGGAAAGGATCGTGCGCAGTGTCTTCTGAGCAGACCCACGAGCAGAGCGGCGAGCAGATCGTCACCATCAACCCTGCAACCGACACCGAGCTGGCACGCTACGACGCGATGTCCGCAACGGACATCGAAGCCGTGCTCGTACAGGTCGCCGCAGCCCAGGAGACTTGGGCGAGCACCCCGATCGAGGAACGCGCCGCCATCATGCGCCGCACCGCCGAGGTGCTGCGCGAGCGTTCGGCCGACCTGGGTGCGCTCGCCACCAGTGAGATGGGCAAGCCCATCAGCGAGGCCATCGCCGAGGTCGAGAAGTGCGCTTGGGTGTGCGAGTACTACGCCGAGGAGTCCCCGAAGGCCCTTGCCGACGAGGACGTCCAGGCGACCGGCTCCCGCAGCTGGGTGCGCTACGAGCCCCTAGGGACGATCCTGGCGGTGATGCCCTGGAACTACCCGTACTGGCAGGTGTTCCGCTTCGTCGCCCCAACCCTCATGGCGGGCAACGCCGGCATCCTCAAGCACTCCCCGAACGTCACGGGCGTCGCCCTGGCCATCGAGGACATCCTCCGCGACGCCGGACTGCCGGACGGGGTCTTCCGCACCCTGGTCCTCGCCGAACCCGATGTGCCCGAAACGGTCGACCGGCTCATCCGTGACGACCGCATCGCCGCCGTCACCCTCACCGGGAGCAACAGAGCCGGCTCCCACGTGGCCGCCAGCGCCGGACGGGCCGCCAAGAAGAGCGTGCTCGAGCTCGGCGGGTCCGACCCCTTCGTCGTCCTCGCCGACGCCGACCTCGACGTCGTGGTGCCGAAGGCCGTCGCCGGCCGGTTCCTCAACACCGGTCAGTCCTGCCTGTGCGCCAAGCGGTTCATCGTCCACGAGTCCATCGCCGACGAGTTCGGACGACGTTTCGCCGACGCCGTCGACGAGCTCGTCATCGGCGCACCGAGCGACGACGCCACGAAGATCGGACCACTCGCCCGCGCCGACCTCGCAGCCAACCTCGACGACCAAGTGGCCAGATCGGTCGAGGCCGGCGCCAAGGTCCTCACCGGAGGCCACCAGCTCATCGAGCGCGGCCCCGCCTGGTACGCCCCCACCGTCCTGGTGGACGTCACCCCGGACATGGCGGTCATGGCCGAGGAGACCTTCGGCCCCGCCGCGGCAGTCATCGCGTTCAGCACCAACGACGAGGCCGTGGAGCTCGCCAACGCCACCCCGTACGGGCTCGGCGCCAGCGTCTGGTCGGCCGACACCGAGCGCGCCCTGGCCGTCGGCTCCCGCATCGACTCCGGCGCGCTGTTCATCAACGCCGTCACCGCGTCCGACCCCCGCCTGCCGTTCGGCGGGGTCAAGCAGAGCGGCTACGGCCGCGAGCTCGGCGAGGCCGGCGCCCGCGAGTTCACCAACATCCGCACAGTCCTCATCGGCTGAGCCACCCGAGTCCCAAGGAGCTGAGAAGCATGCAGAAGGTCACCAGCAATGTCTGGACCGACACCACCCTCCGCGGCTGCAACCCGAGCATGGTGCTCACCGACGAGGGGGTGGTCGTCATCGACACCCCGCAGCTGCCCACCAAGGCCGTCGCGATGCGCGAGGAGGCAGAGGGCCACGGACGCATCAGGTACGTCATCAACACCGAGCACCACGTCGACCACATCTTCGGCAACTACTACTTCCGCGGGGCTGGCGACATCGTCCACCACCAGGGAGTGGCCGACAACTTCATGGAGGTCACCCCCTCACTCGACTCGTTCGACTACGCCTACGAGGCCGTCCCCACCGACGACCCTGACGGGAAGGCGATCTTCCCTGACCGTGAGACCTACTTCGCCGACCCCGGACGCGCCACGATCACCTTCACCGGCGACCTCACGCTGACCGTCGGCGACCACACCTTCGAGCTGCTGCACACCCCGGGCCACACCCCTGGTCAGATCGCCGTGCATGTTCCGCAGGAGCGGGTCGTGTTCACCGGCGACACCATCTTCTCCGAGTGCCAGACATGGCTCATGGGGTCCAACGTCACCGAGTGGCTCGCCGCGCTGGACCGCATCGCCAAGCTCGACGTCGACTGGGTGGTCCCTGGCCACGGTGAGGTCGTCACGCCGCAGTACCTCGCCCGCCAGCGCACCAACCTGTTGGACTGGGTCACCGCAGTCACAGACGCGGTCGCCAAGGGCTGGACCCGCGAGGAGACGGTGGAGCGGGTCAACTTCGCCGAGCGCTACCCCGTCGACATCGGGCAGGGCTACATGATGCGCCACATCCAGACCCTCAACGCCGGATCCCTCTGGGACAAGATCACGCAGGCTCGTCCCGCCTAACGCAAAGGAGAAAGCACCATGTGCGACGTCATCCAGCAGGCCAGTCAGCACGCATTGAGTCGGCGAGGACTAATCGGTGCGAGCCTCGGCGCCGCAGCGGTACTCACCCAGGCTTCCGGACCAGCGAGTGCGTCTCAGACGGTCGACGTCGGAGACGCAAGGCGCCACCGAACGCGTCTCGTTCTCCTCGGGACTGCCGGCGGTCCGATGACGTGGGTCTATCCGCACAACGGCACCACGGCTGCACGAGAAGGTATCGCCTCTGCCGTTGTTGTTGCAGGACGCGTCTACTTGGTCGACTGCGGACTCGGCGTGGCCCGCCAACTGCGGCTAGCGAACTTGGGTAAGCCGGGAGACTTCGCAGGGTTCGAGGCTCTCCAAGCGATCCTCCTGACCCACCTTCACTCTGATCACACGATGGACTACTTCAACATCCCGCTGACTGGTTGGTATCACGGACGACCCGGCTTGCCACCGATTGATGTCTACGGACCCGGGTCCCGCGGCGTCCTGCCTAGGATCTATGGGCAGGGAAACGTTGAAGTTATCAACGGCGAAAACCCTACTCCTGGCATCGAAGCGATGACGGACTACCTCATCCAAGCCTTCGCCACAGACATCAACGACCGCATGCGTGACTCGCGCAAACCCGGCATTCGTACCCTGCTCACGCCGCACGACGTCCTACCTCCCGCTGGAGTAGTCACCGATCCAAACACGGATGCAGCTCCTCCGATGGATCCGTTCCTGGTCATGGAGGACGACTACGTGAGGGTGACCGCGACGTTGGTGGATCATGGAGCGGTCTACCCCGCATACGCCTTCCGCTTCGACACAGACGACGGCTCGATTGCTTTCTCCGGCGACACAGCGCCCACACAAAACCTCATCACCCTCGCAGCGGGGGCTGATGTCTTGGTTCACGAGGTCATCGATGCCGCCTGGGTCCAAGCGCTCTTTGGTGAGCCGCCATACAGCCCTGAGGAGGAAGGGTTCATCCAGCACCTACTCCTGTCCCACACGACAATCGAGCAGGTCGGCCCAATAGCGGAGCAGGCACACGTCAAGACCCTTGTCCTTTCGCACCTCGCCCCGGCCAACAACCCACACGAAAGATGGATGCGGGCGAAGCGCGGATTTTCGGGGAGGTTCTTGGTTGGTGAGGACCTGATGGAGGTCGGTATCGGACGTCAGTCGTGAGCGCGGATCGCTGTGTTCGACGCTCAACCCCCCAGAAGGATTGGGGATATGAAGCACGCGCCGTTCACGCGGGATCACTCGGTTGATGTCGCAAACTGCTCACATCGGGTCCTGGGCTGATGGTGACGCGTAGGGCCTCGATGCACCGGAGGTCATGTCTATTCTGCGAGCATGACCTTCCGCTCGATCAACGTTGGCCGAGGCTGTGTCAGCCGTGCGCCGAGGTCTTCTACCTGATCGGTTTTGCGTGTTGACTGGGTGCGATCCGTCCTGCCATTCCCGCAGACACTGAGAGACGTTTTTCGTCCTTTCAAGCGCCGTCGACAGAGCCCAAGTGACACGTTTTGTGACACGTTTCAATGTCCTCGGGGTACTCCTGGCGGGCTCCAGCAGGCCGATCATCTGGTCCCCTCGGACGGTCCACCTGGGCGTAGAACGTCCCAACTGGTCTTGCTCGCCGGCGTACGGCGGGGATGCGGTCGTCGGTTTCAGTTCTGAAGTGGGCGCATGGCCCGTCGTGTAACCGAGGGGCGGGCGCGGCTGGGAGGACTCTGCTGCCACAGGGCAAGGCCTCAGATGCGAACTCCTGGTGAGGATTTGGGATGGTGTCGGCCCATATTCGCCGGGCGCCCACGCGTGTCATCGATGTCGGTGGCCGTGTTGTTGGCGACGTCGCGAAGGTCGGTGCAGGGCGGCGTCGACCCGCCCCAAGTGGCTTCCCTGCCCTCAATCTGCCCTCACTAGGGCCGAAATCGACCCAAATTGTGGACGAACAACCGAAGAGCCATGGAACGCGTTTGCGCAGGTCAGGGGGCATTTTCGGGTAGTTTCGACGACCAACCGAAATCCGCGTCATCGTTCCGCTTCAACGTCTGAGCTGTCGGGGGCTACTGTGGAGTAACCAGCCACACCCACCAGCGCGAGGATGAGCACCATGGCACGCCTGGCCCCCCACAAGGTCGTGCTCCACGGCCACGAGCTCTCCTACGTCGACAGCGGGTCCGGCTCGGCGGTGCTGTTCATCCACGGGATCCTCGGCTCCCAGGTCCAGTGGTCCCACCTGGTCGACGAGGTCGACGACGACCACCGGGTCCTGGTCCCCGACCTCTTCGGCCACGGCGAGTCGGCGAAGCCCACGGGCGACTACTCGCTCAGCGCGCACGCCGCCACGCTGCGCGACCTGCTCGACCACCTCGGCATCGAGCGGGTCACCCTCGTGGGGCACTCGCTCGGGGGCGGCATCGCGATGCAGTTCTACTACCTCTTCCCCGAGCGGGTGGACCGCCTCGTGCTCGTCGCGAGCGGCGGGCTCGGGCGCGAGGTCAACCTCGTGCTCCGCGCGGCCACCCTGCCCGGCGCCGAGCAGGTGCTGAGCGTCATCGCCTCCGCTCCCGTCCTCGAGCGGGCCGAGGCCCTGGGCCGGGGCGCGCAGAGGATCGGCTGGAAGCCCGGTGCCGACATCGGCGCGGTCTGGCGGGGCTTCACCTCGCTGGGCGACAGCCAGAGCCGGCGAGCCTTCCTCGCCACCACGCGGGCCGTCATCGACTTCGGCGGCCAGAGCATCAGTGCCCATGACCACCTCGGCGCGGTGACGCCGCCGCCGACCTTGATCGTGTGGGGGTCCAGGGACCGGATGATCCCGGCGTGGCACGCGCTCAGCGCCCAACGCGCGCTGCCCGAGTGCCGGGTCGAGCTCTTCGAGGGCGCCGGTCACTTCCCGCACCTCGACGACCCCGACCGCTTCGCGCGCGTGCTGCGGGAGTTCATGTCGGCAGAGGTGGTCTGAGGTTCCGCTGCGACGGCGGATGACCTTTCGCAAATCGGCTGGCGCGGCGGGGGTCGTGCGGGCTTACCGTCCGATCACGAGCAACAGCCGGGGGTTCTGTTGGTCGTGGCCCCGCCGGACACTCGGGACCGGCGGGGCCCTTCCCTGCCCAGTCAGGCGCCGGATGTGACCGCCGACGTGTCACGTCCCGACGCGGGGAGGACCTGGTTGTGACACGCCCTGTGCCGCAACGGACCCCCCTCTCTGCCGGGAGTCGGTCGAGGGCGTGTCACGTCCGGGACAGGTCGAAGGAGGCTCGGTCACGACGGGGAGCGACGGGGCCAGGCCGGTCACAGCGTGAAGTGACCCTCCGCCAGGCTGCGCAGGACGCAGAACTCGTTGCCCTCCGGGTCGGCCAGCACGACCCAGGACTCCTCCCCGGTCTGCCCGACCTCGGCGCGGGTCGCGCCGAGAGCGAGGAGCCGCTCGACCTCCTCGTCACGGGACCGGTCGACCGGCGAGAGGTCGAGGTGCATCCGGTTCTTGACCACCTTGTCCTCCGGCACCGACGCCAGGAACATCGTCGGCGGCACCGGGCCGGAGCGCACGGCATCGAGGAGGGCCTGGTCCGAGTGCCGGGCGGGGCCGATCTCCACGAGCCCCGGCTCGCGGTCGAGCACCACCCAGTCCAGGGCAGCCGTCCAGAACTCGGCGAGCCGGTCGGTGTCGTGGCAGTCCAGGGAGATCTCGGTCAGTCGGGAGGCCATGGGCTCGATCCAAACAGCCGGCGCGCCCACGGCAAAGGGCGGACACCCGACCAGCGTCGGGTGTCCGCCCCTTGCACGAGGTCGCTGTGTCAGGTCAGCAGGGCTCGACCGCGTCCACGATGAGACCCTGGTCGACCACGGCCGCGTCGGTCACCAGCTGCACCGAGCCCACGCTCGTGGGGATGCAGGGCGTGGTCACGCCACCGGGCAGCGGGTGCGTCCCGTCGTAGGTCGCGATCACGTTGCCGTCGGCGTCCTTGACGTAGACGTAGTCGTAACCGGCCTCGGTCTCCAGCAGGCTGAAGTGGAAGGCGAACCCGGCGGACCCGTTGTCGTAGGTCCAGGTGCAGTCGCCGTTGTTGCCGTAGGGGTGGGGCGACTCGAAGGGCAGCTGCGCGCTGGCGTCACCCACGCACGGCGGCGGCGGGGGCACGGCGGGGGTGCAGCCCCGCTTCACGCCGACCGCGGCCCAGGCCGCATCGATGCCCTTCCGGCTCTTGCCGGCCAGGGCGACGGTGGCGTTGCGTGCGTCGCACATGTTGGCGTACTCCGTCAGGCTGGTGAAGCCGCGGTAGAACACGTCCTTCGTACGGGCCAGGCCCACCGCGGGAACTGTGATGTCGCAGTCGGCGACGTGCGTGTGACCGCCCGAGCCAGTGGCGTCGCAACCGGCGTTCGTGCCGCCGTTGACGGCGAGGAAGAAGGCATGGTTCGGGATCCCCGAGTTGGTGTGCACGCCACCGTTGTCGCTCGTGCCGGTGTAGCGCTCGGAGTAGTGGTCCGGGTCGCCGTCGTCCTTGGGGTCACCCATGTTGCGGAAGCCCGCGGTGGTGCCGCCGTAGACGGGGCCGGCGGGGATGACGTCCTCACCGATCAGCCAGTCCGGATCGGCTGCCGGGTCGAGCGCACGCTCGTCGGCGTAGAACTCGGTGGCGTTGCCCATCATGTCGCTGAACGCCTCGTTGAGGGCGCCGGACTCGTTCTCGTAGATGAGTCCCGAGGTGAACTCCGTGACACCGTGGGTCAGCTCGTGGCCGACCACGTCGAGGCCACCGGACAACGGCTTGCACTGCGAGCCGTCGCCGTCGCCGTACGTCATCTGCTCGCCGTTCCAGAACGCGTTGCAGTAGCCGACGTCGTAGTGGACCGTCGAGATGATCGTCATCCCGTTGCCGTCGATGCTGTTGCGGCCGAACTCGTCGCCGTAGTAGTCGTCGACCACGTTGGCGTAGTAGTGCGCGTCGACGCCCGCGGCCTGGCTGGGGCTGAGCGTGGCCGGCTGGGTCATGTCCCAGACGTCGTCGGGGTCGGTCATCAGGACGCCCGGGTGGGTCGTCGTGTTCTGCGCGTCGTAGGTCTCCTGGCGGTCGTCGGAGGAGATCATCCGGTAGTTCCCGGCCGAGCCGCTGGTGTCGATGGTCTTCGTGTCGCCCTTGAGCCCGGTGCCCGAGCCCTCCTCGGCGAGCGCGTCGAACCGGTTGAGGACCGTGCCCTCCTGGGCGTCGACCCACACGACCGGACGCTGGGCGGAGCGGCGTGTGTCGACGGCGTAGAAGAGGGTCCCGTCGCGCGGGTCGATCTTCAGCTCGGTCGTGCGCTCGCCGGCAGCTCCCAGCAGGGAGGTCACCTTGGCGACGGCGTCGCTCGCGGAGAGAACGCGGTCGTTGCTCGGTCGGAGGGACGCGACATGGGTGCCCACGACGGCCGTGACCTGGTCGGCGGCGTCACGCCACACGGTCACCTGGCCACCGAGGACCTCGGCCCCGGCGACGACCTGCTGGTAGCGGGTCTGGGTGGCTCCGTCGGCGTAGCGCGTGCTCCACACACGCTCCGTGTCGGCGGGCACCTGGTAGCCGGCGGCGTCGGCTCCGTACAGCGTGAAGGACCCCTCGGTGGAGGGTGCCCGGCTGGTGGTGTCCGCGGCGGTCGCCGTCGGTGAGGTGACGGCGGTGACCGCGAGCGGGGCGACGGCGAGCAGTGTGGCTGCCGCGCAGATTCCTGTCAGGGGTCGGCGCATGGTGAGCGCTCTCCTTGCATTCGGGGACATGGGCATCTCGAGGTCCAACGAGCCCCCTGTGACCCGCGTTACGGTCACCGCCGTGGAGGAGGTCAGAAGTCCTCGTCGAACCCGACCGCCCCGCTGACGCCGACCTGGTAGGCCGACACCTTGCGCTCGAAGAAGTTGGACAGCTCCTGGACGTCCTGCAGCTCCATGAACACCAGCGGGTTCTTCGAGCCGTAGATCGGCTCGAGGTCCAGGCGTTCCATGCGGCGGTCGGCGACGTACTCCAGGTAGGAGCGCATGTCCGCCGTCGACAGGCCGGCGACGCCGCCGCCGAGGAGGTCCTCGGCGAACTGCGCCTCGGCGTCCACGCCGTCGATCAACATCTGGCGCACCTGGGCGGCCATCTCGTCGTCGAAGAGATCCGGCTCCTCCTCCCGGACCGTGTCGACCACGTCGAAGGCGAACGCCATGTGCATCGACTCGTCGCGGAAGACCCAGTTGGTGCCGGACGCGAGGCCGTTGAGGAAGCCGCGCGAGCGCAGGAAGTAGACATAGGCGAAGGCGCCGTAGAAGAACAACCCCTCGATCACCGCGGCGAAGCAGATCAGGTTGAGCAGGAACTTCCGCCGGTGCTCCCGGGTCTCGAGCGCGTCGAGGTCGAAGACCGAGTCGATCCACCGGAAGCAGAAGTCGGCCTTGGCCTTGATCGACGCGATGTTGTCGACCGCCGCGAAGGCCTCGTGGCGCTCGGCCTCGTCGGGGACATAGGTGTCGAGCAGGGTCAGGTAGAACTGCACGTGCACCGCCTCCTCGAAGAGCTGCCGCGACAGGTAGAGCCGGCCCTCGGGGGAGTTGATGTGCTGGTAGAGGTTGAGCACCAGGTTGTTGGCCACGATGGTGTCGCCGGTCGCGAAGAACGCCACCAGCCGCGAGACCAGGTGCCGCTCGGCGTCGCTGAGCCGCTGGAGGTCCTTGAGGTCGGAGTGGAGGTCGACCTCCTCCACCGTCCAGGTGTTCTTGATGGCGTCGCGGTAGCGGTCGTAGAAGTGGGGGTAGCGCATCGGCCGGAGGGTGAGGTTCATCCCCGGGTCGAGCAGCATCTTCGTGTCTGAGTGGGTGAGCGTCACTGGCAGGCCTCGCAGTTCTCGGGGTTCTCGAGCGAGCAGGCGAGCGCCTCGTCGTCCGAGATGGTCTGGATCGTCGGTGTGGTGGGGACGGCGGAGACCGTCGTCTGCTGGATCCGGGTCGCCGGGCGGGAGCGCAGGTAGTAGGTCGTCTTGAGCCCGGCCTTCCACGCGTGGAGGTACATCGAGGAGAGCTTCCCGATCGACGGGCCGGCGATGAACAGGTTCAGCGACTGGCTCTGGTCGACGTACGCCGACCGCTCCGCCGCCATGTCGATCAGGGCTCGCTGCGGCAGCTCCCACGCGGTGCGGTAGAGCTCGCGGACGTCCTCGGGCAGCTCGGTCACGCCCTGCACCGATCCCTCGGCCCGCTTGATCGCTTCGCGCACCTCCGGCGTCCACAGCCCGCGCGCCTTGAGCTCGCGGGTGAGCGCCGCGTTGACCTGGAGGAACTCGCCGGAGAGCGTCTCGCGCTTGAACAGGTTGGACACCTGCGGCTCGATGCACTCGTAGCAGCCGGCGATCGAGGCGATGGTCGCCGTCGGCGCGATCGCGATCAGCAGGGAGTTGCGCAGCCCGTGCTCCGCGAGGTCCCTGCGCAGCGTGGCCCACCGCTCGGTCTGGGTCGGCGTCACGTCCCAGTGGTCCGGCTGGAGCACGCCCGCAGCCGCACGCGTCTGGTCGTACGCCGGGTGGGGGCCGTGGCGACGCGCCAGGTCGACGGACACCTCGAGCGCCGTCAGGTAGACCTCCTCCTGCACCCGGGTCGACAGCTCGCGCGCCTCGGCCGAGTCGAACGGCAGGCGCATCGCGAAGAACGCGTCCTGCAGCCCCATCAGGCCCAGCCCCACGGGTCGCCAGCGCGGGTTGGACGCGGCCGCCTCCGTGCTCGGGTAGTAGTTGATGTCGATCACCCGGTCGAGCAGCGGCACCGCAGTCCGGACGGTCTCGCGCAGCTTGTCCCAGTCGATCTGTGGTCTCGTGACAGGCGCCAGGGCGCCTTCCTCGACCAGCGGGTGCGTCAGGTGCTGGGCGAGGTTGATCGAGCCGAGGTTGCACACGGCCGTCTCGTCGTCCGAGGACACCTCGATGATCTCGGTGCACAGGTTGGACAGGTGGACGACCGGGCCGCCCGGGGTGTCTCGGGTCTGGTTGCAGGTGCGGTTGCTCGCGTCCTTGAAGGTCATCCAGCCGTTGCCGGTCTGGGCGAGCGTGCGCATCATCCTCCCGTAGAGCTCGCGCGCCTTGACCTGCCGCACGAATCGGCCCTCCTCCTCGGCCCGGCGATAGGCCTCGTCGAAGGCCTCGCCCCACAGGTCGGGCAGCTCGGGCGCCTGGTCGGGGTCGATCAGCGACCAGTCGGCGTCGGCCTCGACGCGGCGCATGAACTCGTCGGGGATCCAGTGGGCGAGGTTGAGGTTGTGGGTGCGCCGGGCGTCCTCGCCCGTGTTGTCGCGCAGCTCGAGGAACTCCTCGACGTCCGGGTGCCACGGCTCGAGGTAGACGCACGCGGCGCCCTTGCGACGACCGCCCTGGTTGACCGCGGAGACCGACGCGTCGAGGGTTCGCAGGAACGGCACGATGCCGTTGGACTGGCCGTTGGTGCCGCGGATCAGCGCGCCCCGCGAGCGGACCCGCGAGAACGCGATGCCGATCCCGCCGGCGAACTTCGACAGCTTGGCGACCTGGGCGTAGCGCGAGTAGATCGAGTCGAGGTCGTCGACGGGCGAGTCGACCAGGTAGCACGACGACATCTGCGTGTGCCGCGTGCCGGAGTTGAAGAGGGTGGGCGACGACGGCAGGTAGGCCAGCGACGACATCAGCCGGTAGAACCGGATCGCCTCGCCCGGGCTCTGCGCCAGCCCCGACGCCACGCGCAGCAGGAAGTACTGCGGCGTCTCCACGACCAGCCGGCTCGCGGGGTGGCGCAGCAGGTAGCGGTCGTAGACCGTGCGGAGGCCGAAGTACTCGAAGCGGCGGTCGGCGTCAGCGTCGATCGCGAAGTCGAGCTTGCGGGCGTTGTCCTTCACGAACCGGGCGGTCTCGTCGCCGATCAGGCCCTCGGCGTGCCCGAGGGCCACCGACTGGCTGAACGACATCACGCCCTGGTTGCGGACCTCCTTGTCGATGTAGCCCGACAGGAGGCGGGCGGCGAGCCGGGAGTACTGCGGCTCCTCGCCGATCATCTCCGCGGCCGTCTGGATGGACAGCCGGTCGAGCTCGGCGGTGGTGGCGCCGTCGTAGAGCCCGCTGATGGTGCGGGTCGCGACCCGCATCGGGTCGACGTCGGCCAGGTCGCTGCTGACCCGGTCGACTGCCCGCACGATCTTGTTGACGTCGACGGGCTCGCTGTCGCCGTTGCGCTTGCGCACCTGCATGGACGTGCGTCCCGGTGCCGTGGTGACCGTCATTTCTCTCCTCGCGAGGTCGGTCCTGGAAGGTCCGGGCTCGCTGAGGGGAGGAGGGGGGGTACGACGTCCGCGTCGGCGCAGCGTCGTACGTGCCCACCGGCCGTCCCACGAGGCCTCGGACCACCGCACCCGGTCGGGTGCGGTGCGCTGGCAGGTCTTCGGACTCATGGGCGCGCCTCACGGACTGATCCGTTCGACCCCTACTGGCCGTCGCTTCCCAGACCTCCCGGTCCAGTGCTGTGTGACGGCTGTCGTTCCCACTCACCGCTGCGGGGCAGTCCCGGACTCACACCGGGTTCCCTCTTGCCTCGACACGTCTGGCTGACGTGCCGAACCAGCTGCGTGGAACACCATATGTAGGGCTGGTCGAGAAGTGGGGGACCACATCTTGTGTCGGCGTGTTGGTGCGCGGCACACGGCGCGTCGAGGGCGAGCGGATGTGTTCGACCGCGCGCCACTACCCCGAACCTCGAGTTCGACGTGATGTCACGCTCCGTGTCGCAACATCAGCCAACGCCGGCTGGGACGAGAGTCGCGTCGGGTCACATCCGGCGACCGCACCACCGGGCGGCTCTGACTTCGTCGTTCGCCGGACGTCTCGCGATCGCACTGCGATCATCTCGGCGTGAATTCCTCGGTTGTCCTCCCGCTGGGAAGCCTGATCCTCGGGTCGGTCCTGACGTTCGTGTTCGAGACCCTGCGTCATCGGCGCACACGCGCGGAGGCTGTGCACGACGCCCGCCGGGGCGAGCGTTCGCAGGCGTACGTCGACTTCCTGAACTCGGCGCACGAAGCGGCCCATCTGCTGGGCCGGGCCACGCCCGGGTGTCCGCACCCGATCGACGCCGATGTCTCGTACTGGAAGCTCGACAGCGACGTCACACGTCGGCTCCGGGTGGTCGAGATCTTGGGATCCGACGACGTGATCGACGCTGCGCGCGCGGTGCGCCAGTCTCTGGGCCAGTTCCGCGAGGCGACCCGTCGCCCCGGAGTGACCTACGAGTCTCCCGCATACCTCGAGAGCCATGCCGTCTTCGCCAGGCACCGCGAGGCGCTCATCGTTGCCGCGCGAGCGGACCTGCGGGACGTCGCCTGAGGTGTCGCCTCAGCGGGCGGCGTGCTCCCGTGCGATCGCCGCGCCGAGGCGCGCGTTGTGCTCGACGAGCGCGATGTTGGCCGTCAAGGACTCCCCGGACGTGATCTCGACGATGCGGCCCAGGAGGTACGGCGTGGCGTCCTTGCCGCGGATGCCGAGGGCGTCCATGTCGCCCAGCGCGCGGTCGATGATCGCGCCGATCTCCTCAGCGGGGATCTCCGACTCGGCCGGGATCGGGTTGGCCACGACCACGCCGCCGGCGAGCCCGAGCTCCCACTTGGCCGTCATCAGCGCCGCGACCTCGGCAGGGGAGTCGACCCGCATCGGCGCGGGGAAGCCCGACGAGCGTGAGAAGAACGACGGGAACTCGTCGGTGCCGTAGCCCAGCACGGGCACGCCCAGGGTCTCCAGCTTCTCGAGCGTGAGCCCGATGTCGAGGATGCTCTTCACGCCGGCGCAGACCACCGCCACCGACGTCGTCGAGAGCTCGGTGAGGTCGGCCGAGACGTCGTACGACGTCTCCGCGCCGCGGTGGACGCCGCCGAGCCCGCCGGTCACGAAGACGCTGATGCCGGCGAGGGCCGCCAGCCGCATCGTCGAGGCGACGGTCGTCGCGCCGTGCAGGCCGCGCGAGACGACGTAGGGCAGGTCGCGGATCGAGACCTTGACGACCGACCCGTCGGAGGCGAGCAGCTCGAGGTCGTCGGCCGACAGGCCGATGGTGGGCCGCCCGTGGAGCACCGCGATCGTCGCCGGGACGGCGCCACCCTCGCGCACGATGCCCTCGACCGTGCGGGCCATCTCGACGTTCTGCGGGTAGGGCATGCCGTGGCTGATGATCGTGCTCTCCAGCGCGACGACCGGCTGCCCGGCGGCGAGCGCGTCGCGGACCTCGTCGGTGATCGTCAGCATCAGGGGCGCTCCTCGGAGTCGGCGGAGGTGAGGTCGGTGGAGTCGGGGGAGGTGAGGACGTCGGCCAGGTCCGGCCGCACGGTGTGGGGGCTCTCGATGGTCGCGGCGGCCGCCCGGTGGCCCTCGCGCGCGGCCGCGACCGGGTCGGCCCCGCCCAGCCAGGCCGCGATCCGGGCGGCGAGCATCGCGTCGCCGGCTCCGGTGACGTCGACGACCGTGGCCGGGACGGCCGGCAGGTACACCGGGTCGTGCCCGCGGCTGCACATCCAGGAGCCCTCCGCGCCGGTGCGCAGCCACACGTGCTCGACGCCGCGCTCGTGCAGGTCGGCGACGGAGGCGCGCCAGTCATCGGTCGGGCGAGAGGTCAGCGCGGCGATCTCGTCGGTGTTGGGCGTGACGAGGAACAGGTCGCGCACCAGGTCGGCGAGCCGGCCCGCCTTGGCGACCGAGACCGGCTCGAAGGCGAGCGGCACGCCCGCGGCAGCGGCGGCGGACACGACGCGGGCGGCCTGGGCGTGCGCGAGGTTGCCGTCGAGCACCACGAGCGCCGCGTCGGTGAGGTGCACGGTCTCCAGCACCAGCGCGTCGACGGTCGCCATGTCCGACACCGCCGCCACCAGCTCGCCGCCGTCGTCCAGGATCGCGGTGTAGGTGCCGGTCGCGCCCGGCACGCGGCGTACGGCTCCGACGTCGGCACCGCACGCAGCGGTCACCCGGAGCGCCTCCTCGCCGAACGCGTCGTCGCCGACCGCGGACACCAGGCGGACCGGCGCCCCGAGCAGGCCGAGGCAGGCGGCGATGTTGCGCCCGACGCCGCCCGGCGAGATCCGGGTGTGGCCGGGGTTGCTGGTCGCGGGGACGAGCGGCGCGGAGGTGCGCGCGACCACGTCCATGTTGGTCCCGCCGACGACCACCACCCACTGCTTCACGGGACGATCCTGACACTCACAGCATCCGCACAGGTGGCACCCACGCCCGTCCCAGCGTCGGTGGCCAGTGTCGACGACATGACCCCCCTCCAGGCCCCGGCGGCACCCGCCCCCTCCGTCGTACGCCGACTCGGCGCGCGCGCCCGTCGCGACAGCGGGGTGCGGCTCGCCGCGGGCAGCACCCTGTGGCTGTCGCTGCTGCTGGTGACCTGGTGGTGGGTCACCGGCGGCGGCATCGGCCAGCTGGGCGGCTGGGCCACCGGCCTGCAGTCGGTCGGCCGCCTCACCGGCCTCGGCGCGGCCGTGCTGCTGCTCGCGCAGGTCGTGCTGATGGCGCGCGTGCCGGTGCTGGAGCAGGCCTTCGGCCAGGACGAGCTCGCCCGGCTGCACCGCATCGTCGGCTTCACGTCGTTCAACCTGATGCTGGCGCACATCGTCACGATCACCTGGGGCTATGCGAGCGGGTCGGTGACCGCCACCCCGCGCACCCTGTGGGACCTCGTCGTCAACTACCCCGGCATGCTGCTCGCGACCGCGGCCACGCTGTGCCTGGTCATGGTCGTCGTGACGAGCATCCGCGCGGCCCGGCGCCGGCTGCGCTACGAGTCGTGGCACCTCCTGCACCTCTACGCCTACCTCGGCGTCGGACTCGCCATCCCGCACCAGCTGTGGACCGGCGCGGACTTCACGTCCTCGACCGGACGCCAGGTGTTCTGGTGGTCGGCGTGGGCTGCTGCCGCCGCCAGCGTGCTGGTGTGGCGGGTCGGGCTGCCGGTGTGGCGCAACCTGCGCCACGACCTCCGCGTGGCCGCCGTGGTCCCCGAGGGCCACGGGATCGTGTCGGTGCACCTGACCGGGCGCGACCTGCACCGGCTGCCCGTCGAGGCCGGACAGTTCTTCACCTGGCGCTTCCACGGCCGACCCGGCTGGACCCGCGCCAACCCCTACTCCCTCTCCGCCGCCCCCGACGGCCGCTCCCTCCGGATCACGGTCCAGGACGTCGGCGACGGCAGCGGCGCGGCGGCGGGTCTGGTGGTCGGCTCGCGGGCCTGGATCGAGGGGCCCTACGGCCGGCTCAGCCCGCGCGCCCGTGGCCGGCACAAGGTCCTGATGATCGGCGCCGGCGTCGGCATCACCCCGCTGCGCGCGCTGGCCGAGGGCCTGGAGTACGCCCCCGGCGAGGCGGTGCTCCTCCACCGCACGTCGTCCGCCCCGCTCTTCGTCGACGAGCTGACCGCCCTCTCGCACGACCGTGGCCTCGTCGTCTGGGGCCTCCCCGGACGCCGCCGCGCACCGGACTCCTGGCTCGGAGACGGCGTACGCGCTGCCACCGACCTGGCTGCGCTGCGGTCCTGGGTCCCGGACGTCGCGGAGCGCGACGTCTACCTCTGCGGGCCCCGCGCCTGGACCGACCTCGTGCTGCGCGACCTCCGCGCGGCCGGCGTGCCCGAGCACCACATCCATCTCGAGAACTTCGGCTGGTGAGACCTGTGAAGCGCATCGTCCTCTGGGTGCTGAGCACCCTGTCCACCGTGGTCGTGCTCTTCGGCTACCACACCTCCACCTCGTCGGTGATGGCCACGAGCACCGGGAGCACGTTCTCCGGCTCCAAGCAGGGTCAGCCCACCTCCGGCAGCAGCTCCGGCAGCACCTCCGGCAGCAACTCCGGCAGCTCCAACACCTCGGTGACGGGTCAGGTCGCGCACACCCAGTGGGGCCCCGTGCAGGTGCAGCTCGACGTGTCGGGCTCGACGATCACCCACGTCTCGATCCTGCAGTACCCCAACGGCAACGGCCGTGACGTCGAGATCGCCAACTACGCGCTGCCGCAGCTCATCCAGGACACCCTCGACTCCCAGGGCCACGACGTCTCGATGGTCAGCGGCGCCACCTACACCAGCCAGGGCTACCTGCAGTCGCTGCAGAGCGCCCTCGACCAGGCCGGGCTGTGAGCGCCGTGACCGCACCCACGACCACCCGTCGTGTCGAGCACGTGATGGGCATGCCGATCAGCCTCGCCCTGCGCGGCCGCCATGCCGACGACGCCGCCGGCGAGGAGGCCTGGCAGGCGGCGCTGGCCGAGCTCCGCTGGGTCGACGCCGTTTTCAGCACGTGGCGCGCCGACAGCCAGGTCTCGCGCCTGGGCCGCGGCGAGCTCGCCCTCGAGGACTGCGACCCCGCCGTGGCCGAGGTGCTCCGCCTCGGGGACGACGCGCGGTTCGCCTCGGGAGGGGCGTTCGACGTGTGCCTGCCCGACGCGGACGGCGTACGCCGGCTGGACCCCAGCGGTGTCGTCAAGGGGTGGGCCGTCGACCGGGCGGTCGCCCCGCTGCTCGAGCTGGCCGACACCGACGTGTGCCTCTCGGCCGGGGGAGACATGGTCTGCCACGTCGCCGACCCGGCCGGCGAGCCCTGGACGATCGGGATCGAGCACCCCCTCGACCCGACCCGCCTCGTGGCCACGGTGCCGGTGCGCCGCGGAGCCGTGGCCACGTCGGGCTCCGCCCATCGCGGCGCCCACGTCGTCGACGCGCGCACCGGACGGGCGCAGGACGCGCTCGCCTCGGTGACGGTCATCGGTGCCGACCTGACCAGCGTCGACATCGACGCCACGGCGGCGCTCGCGCTCGGCGTGGACGGGCCCGCGTGGCTGCGCTCGCGGTGGCGCACCGGGCTGGTCGTGTGGGCGGACGGTCGGGTCGAACGGGTGTCCTGAGCGCCGTCCGAGGCGTACGGTCGACACATGCTGTGGGTGACGGGGGTCCTCGGGGTGGCGTTGCTCGCCGCCTTCCTGCTCAGCGAGCGCCAGGCGCGCCGCGATCGTGAGGACCTCATGCGTCCCGGGCTCCCGGTGCTCCGCCCCTACCGGCGGCACGGTGTGGGGCACCTCGGTGAGGCGCCGGTGGGGACGCACCACCGCCTCGGTGGCCGGGGCCGCAGCTAGGGTCCGCGTCAGATCTCGTCGTCGACGTACGACGTCCGCGCGACGCGCAGCCCGGCGAGGGTCAGCGGCACGGAGGTCAGCATCAGCAGCACGATGACCAGCGACCAGCCGTCGGTGGCGTCGTGGAGCAGGCCGACGAGGAAGGGGCCGATCGCGGCGAGCGCGTAGCCGACCGGCTGCACGAACCCCGACAGCTGGGCGGTGACCGACGGGTGGCGGGTGCGGGCGGTGATCAACGAGATCGCCGTCGGGAAGGCGAGCCCCGAGAACCCCAGCAGCAGGGCCCACAGCCACGGGACCGTGGCCGGTGCGACCAGCAGGCCGGCGTACCCCAGGGCGAGCATGACGCCGAAGGACACCATCCACGCGTGCAGCCCGCTGGTGCGCGCGATGACGGTCGGCATCGCCAGCGCGCCGACGACGCCGACGCCTGACAGCAGCGCCTGCATGGCCCCGGCGCTCGAGGCGGAGAGGCCGGCGTCGCGGAAGATCTGCGGGAGCCAGCCGAACTGGACGTAGGCGTGCATCGACTGCACGCCGAAGAGGACCGTGAGCGCGACCGCCGTCGGGGAGTGGACCATCCGTCCGCTCGGCGGTGGCTCGCCGGCGACGCTGTGCTCGGACGGAGCGCGTCGCTCGTGCAGCGCGAGCCACGCCCACAGGGGCAGCGCCAGCGCGACGAGTAGTCCCCACATGCCGAGGCCGTGCTGCCAGGAGCCCGTCGCCTCGGTGACGGGGGCCGTGACGAGGGGGCCGATCGACCCGCCCACCACCAGGCCGGTGCCGTAGATCGTCATCAGCACGACGGCGTGGCCGTGCGCCTTGACCCAGGCCGGGACCAGCACGTTGCCGACGGCCATGCCGGCCAGCGCGACGACGGTGAGGACGAGGAACAGGGGCACGCTGCCGGTGGTGACGCGGAGCAGCAGTCCGGCCGCGGCGGCAGTGAGCCCGATGGTGATGCCGGCGGTCATCCCGACCTTGCGCGCGAAGCCGACGGCGAGGGCGCCGACGAGGCCGAAGCAGAGGCCGGGCAGGCCCGTCATCGCGCCGGCCACGCCGCCGCTCATGCCGAGGCCCCGGCGCACCTCCTCCAGCACCGGTCCGAGCGACGAGGCGCCGGGTCGCAGGTTGACCGAGACGAGGACGACGGCGGCGACGAGGATGCCCAACGGGATCGCAGCGGCGCGGGTGCTGCGGGGTGGAGCATCAGCGTCGGACACGTGCACCGACTCTAGGCAGCACCAGCAGCGCGCCCAGGACGAGGGTCGCCACGACCACGAAGGCCGTCGCCGTGCCCTGGCCGCTCGCCTGGCGCAGGACCATCCCGCCGACCAGGGCGCCCAGCCACACCACCACGCCGGAGCTGACCGCGGCCGGCGGCCGGCGCGTCAGCGCGAGCACCGCCCACGCGAGCAGGGTGCCCACGAGGAAGGGCCACGCCGTGGTCCACCAGCCGCCCGCGGTCAGGGTCGCGTAGTGGCTCAGCCGGCCGATCACCGCGAAGACGCCGACGAGCAGGAGGTCCACCACGAGCCACATGCTCCCGACCCTAGGCGTGGTTAGAGTCGCGACATGAAGTCGACCGTCCACTGGGGCGTCGCGCACGGCCTGCCGACGCTGCTGCTGCGCCGGGCCGCCGACCGCGGTGACCTGCAGGCGCGGCTGATCCGGGTCGGGGCCCTCGGCACCGACGAGGTCTTCGACCTGATCGAGGAGATCCGGTCCCGCGGCCCGCTCTACCGCTCGCGGATCGGCTACGTCGCCACCAGCCACGCCGCCGTACGCCAGCTGCTCACCAGCGACGACTTCCGCTCCGGCTTCCCCACCAACGAGGGGCCGCTCGGCCGGATCGCCCGCTGGTCGGCGCCGACGACCCTCCACCCGGTCGAGCCGCCGTCGCTGCTGGTGACCGAGCCCCCCGACCACACGCGCTACCGCAAGCTCGTCACCCGGGTCTTCACGATGCGGGCGGTCGAGAAGTTGCGTGAGCGCACCGAGGAGATCGCGGCCGACCTGCTCGACGAGCTGGAGCCGCGGGCCACGAGCACGGTCGACCTCGTCGAGACCTACTGCGCCCGGCTGCCGGTCACGGTGATCGCGGAGGTCCTCGGGGTGCCGGAGGAGGAGCGCGGCCGGGTGCTCGACTTCGGCTCGGCGGCGGCGCCCAGCCTCGACCTCGGCCTCGGTCTGCGGCGCTACCGCGCGGTGTCGCGGGCTCTCGCCCAGTTCGACACCTGGCTCGGGCAGCACCTCGACAACCTGCGCCGCGAGCCCGGCGACAACCTGCTCAGCCAGCTCGTCGCCGTCCGCGACGAGGGGCAGGGTCTCAGCGAGTCCGAGCTCAAGGCGACGGCCGGGCTGGTGCTCGCCGCCGGCTTCGAGACCACCGTCAACCTGCTCGGCAACGGCATCGCCCTCCTGCACGACCACCCCGACGAGCGGGCCCGCGTGGTGGCCGACCCCTCGCTGTGGACCAACGTCGTCGAGGAGGCGCTGCGGCTCGACCCACCGGTGCTGCTCACCGGCCGGATGGCGATCCGCGACACCGAGCTCGCCGGGCAGCCCGTGAAGGCCGGGTGGATGGTGACCGCGATCCTCGGCGGCGCCAACCGTGACCCGGAGGTCTTCGACGACCCCCTGCGCTTCGACGTCGGCCGCGCCAACGCCCGCGACCACATCGCCTTCTCGGCCGGACGCCACCACTGCCTCGGGGCCCAGCTCGCGAGGATGGAGGGCGAGGTGGGACTGCGCGCGATCTGGGACCGGTTCCCCGAGCTGCGCCTCGAGCCCGGCGCCCGCCGCCGCGAGACCCGCATCCTGCGCGGCTTCGAGACGCTCCCGGCCGTGCTCCGCCCCTGACGGTCCTCCAGCGGGTACGGTCCCCCGGTGCCGAACCGGGGAGCAGCGCGCCTGCTCGTGCTGCTGCTCGCGACCACCCTGCTGGCCGTGGCCGGCCCTGCCACTGCGGACGACTCCGGGCCGCGACCGGTGCTCAACGTCGACTTCCCCGACCCGGCCGTCGTCGACACCCCCACCGGCCTGGTGGCCTACTCCACCGGTGACCGCGTCCCGCACGCGTGGTCGCGGAACCCCGACGGCCCGTGGCGACGGGGTGCCGGCCTGCTCACGCACCGCCCGTCGTGGTCGCGCGAGGGCGGCGTCTGGGCGGTCGACGTGGCGCGGGTGCGCGGTCGCTGGCTGCTCTACTACGCCACGCCCGTGCGCGGGATGGGCGAGCACGGGCGCTGCATCGGGGTCGCCCGAGCCGACGCGGCGCGCGGTCCCTTCCGCCCGGTGGGGCGCGCTCCGCTCGTCTGCCCGTCCTACGCCCGGACACCGGTCGCCCAGGACCCGCTGCTCCCGCGCGACCCGACGCTGCCGCGCGCCGGGGTGATCGACCCGACGTGGTTCCGCGACGCCGACGGGTCGTCGTACCTGCTCTACAAGACCGACCGCATCCCCTCGACGATCCGGATCGTGCCCCTGGCGCCCGACGGCCAGGCGGTCCTGGGCGACGCGACCAGCGTCGAGCTGGTGCGGTCGGCCGGCGTGCTGGAGAACCCGGTCCTCACCCAGCGTCCCGAGGGCTACGTGATGCTGGCCTCCGAGGGCGACTGGACGCGCTGCGGCTACCGCACCCGCTGGATGCGCTCGACGTCGCTGCTCGACTGGTCGGCTGCCGAGGTCGGGATGTTCCTGGACAAGGACGGGACCGGGGTGTGCGGCCCAGGAGGCGCGGACCTCGTCGAGGGACGCGACGGCCGGACCCTGGTCTTCCTCCACGGCTGGACCTGCCGCGGCACGACCGATCCCTGCGCCGGGACGGGCAAGTGGGACCACAAGCCGCGGCAGCGGGGGAGGCGGGCGTTGTACGCCGCCACGCTGGGCTGGGTCGGCGGGCTGCCGGCGGTCACGGGCTGGCTGCGGCCCCGGTGATCAGTCGAACCACGTCCGGTCCATCGACACGATCCACCGCCGGCGCGGGTGCTCGGTGAGCGACCAGATCCGGTCGGTGGAGGGCCAGTAGCTGAGGTCCTCCGGACCCATCGGCAGCGCCCACCTCTTCTCCCGCATCGCGCCCGGCTGGCCGGTGAAGACCGTGCCGGGCATCCACGGTCCGTGCGAGACCGTCACGTGGTAGCGCCCACCCGCGATGACAGCGCCCTGCATCTGCCGCACGCCGCCCTCGTCGATCGCGAGCGGCCGCGAGAAGCCGTCGTCGCCGGACGCGAGCTGCCAGGTCTGCGGGTCCAGCGGGTAGCGGGCCAGCCGGGTGGTCGCGTCGGGGTCGACGGCGTACTCCCCGGCGACCAGCGCCGGTGGGTCGGAGCGCCGGTCGAGGGACATGAAGGAGTAGCGCAGCTTCTCGTGGCCCTCGTCGGCGTGGGCCTGGTAGGTGAAGCGCACCGGCAGCACGTAGCGGTGGCCGAACGAGTAGAGCGTCGATCCCTCGAGGCCGAACCTCTCCGGGTGGTCGTCGTCGCCGGGGACCCGCATGATGTCGTCGACGCGGGCCGTCACGAAGCCGCGGCTGGTGGCCGCGATGTGGAGGTAGGGCCCCGCCCAGACGATGCCGCCGGCGTGGATGCTCATCGGCTTCAGCGTCAGGTTGCCGGCCTTGTCGAAGACCGGCGAGACGAGCAGGACGTGGCGGTACCTCCCCGAGTCGAGATCGACGAAGCTCACCCGCGACCCGCGCTTGATGCCGTCCTTGCCCGTCGAGTACCAGGTCGTCACCACCACCCTGCGCCCGTCGCCGGCACGGGTGAGGAAGGCCTCGGTGTCGGAGGCGTCCGCGCTCGTGGAGATGCCCTGGGGGTACCAGAGCTCGTCGCGCTCGTCGTAGGCGTCCCATCGGTAGGCCTCGCGCACCGCGCGCCCGAGCAGCCGGGGCACCACCCGCGCCGGGCGCACGGCGTACTTCAGGTCGCCGAGGAGCCCGTCGAGCCCCGTCGGCTCTCCCAGCACCGCCGCCAGCGCGGCGATCTCGAGCACGTTCTCGTCCGTGCGCTGCAGGTGCACCCCGTCCACGTACGGCGACTCCGAGGCGGTGCTCATGCCAGCGACCATAGCCACACCGGCCAGGGGGCAGAATCACCCCCGTGAGGGCGATCTTCTTCGACGAGGACGACGCGCAGGCGGTCGTCGCGCGGTTGCGGGCCGACGGGTTCGAGGCGCGCGTCGAGCGGGAGCGGTTGTCGGGGGAGGACGACGACGAGGACCACCCGTGGGCGGTCGTGAGCGACGCGCCGGCCTTCATGCTGGAGGTGCTCGTCGACACCCATGACGGATGGCTCGACGAGGGGGAGGAGCAGCCCCCGCCGACGCCTCCGCTCGACCTGCCGACCGCACCCAAGCGGGTGAAGCGCCCCGATCTAGGCTGATCCCATGTCCGACCGCCGCATCCTGCTCGTGCACGCCCACCCCGACGACGAGTGCATCAACAACGGCGCCACCATGGCGCGCTACGTCGACGAGGGCGCGGCGGTCACGCTGGTCACCTGCACCGCCGGCGAGATGGGCGAGGTGCTCGTCCCCGACCTCGCCCACCTGGCGTACGACGAGAAGGGCGGGCTCGGCGAGCACCGCCGTGGCGAGCTGGTCGAGGCGATGCAGGTCCTCGGCGTCACCGACCACCGCTTCCTGGGCGGCTTCGGGCGCTTCCACGACTCCGGGATGGCCTGGCACGAGGAGGGCCACGCGATCCCGGCCGAGACGATCCCCGACAACGCCTTCTGGCACGCCGACCTCAACGAGGCCGCCGACGAGCTGGTGAAGGTGATCCGCGAGGTCCGTCCGCAGGTGCTGGTCACCTACGACCAGTTCGGCGGCTACGGCCACCCCGACCACATCCAGGCGCACCGCGTGGCGATGTACGCCGCCCAGCTGGCGGCAGCGCCGTCGTACAAGCTCGACCTCGGCGAGCCGCACGACATCGCGAAGATCTACTGGACGGCGATGAGCGAGTCGCGGATGCGCGACAGCCTGCGCGCGCTGCGGAAGGCCGGCGACACCGAGACCTTCGCCGGGCTGGACCCCGACGGCAAGCTGCCGCCCTTCGTCACCCCGGACGAGCTGATCAGCGCCCGCGTCGACGGGACGGCCACGGTGCAGCGCAAGATGGACGCGCTGGCCAAGCACGAGACCCAGGTCAAGTCCGACGGTGACTTCTTCGTCGGCGCCGAGAGCGGGCACTCCTGGTGGGCCGAGGAGTTCTACCGCCTGGTCAAGGGCACCCCGGGGCCCGCGGACGCCGACGGGTTCGAGGACGACCTCTTCGCTGGCCTGTGAGGTCGCTCCCGGCGCTCGTCGTCGGAGTGGTGTCCGGGGCAGCCGGCACGGTGCTGCACCAGCAGTGGTGGGGGCTGGGGCTCGCCCTCGGCACCGCTCTGGTGGTGCTCGCCTGGCTGCCGCCGGGCCTCGTGCGGCTGGCCTTCGCGATCGGCTGGTGCGTGCCTGTCCTGCGCGGTGCGCTGGCGCGTCCGGCGGGCGGCTTCCTGATCTCCTCGGACGCGCCGGGGTGGTCGTTCATCGGCGGGTCGTTCGTCCTGCTGGTCGCCGCGCTGGCGACCGTTGCGTCGCGTCGGGGGCGCGCCGGGGATCAGGGAGTTCGGGGACCTCTTACCTAGACTCGCCGCGTGGCAAAGGACCCCAGCAGCACTGACGGACAGCCTCGCGAGAAGACGGGCGCCTCCGTCGTCGCGTGGTTGCTGGTCGGTCTCGTGGTGCTCTTCGGCGGGCTCTACGTCGCCGCGCACTACGTCGCCGGCGACAAGGTCCCGCGCAACACGACGGTCTCCGGCGTCCGCATCGGCGGGCACCCCCAGGGCGAGGCCGCGCAACGGCTCGAGGCCGGGCTCGCCGACAAGGTCGCGCGTGACATCGCCACCACCATCGACGGCACGCCGGTCGCGATCGACCCGGCCGAGATGGGCCTCCAGGTCGACTACGAGGCCTCGGTGGCCGAGGCCGGCGGCGAGGAGAGCTGGGACCCGGTGCGGCTCTGGAACTACTTCACCGGGGGCGACGCGCACGAGGCCGAGGTGACGGTCGACAGCGCCGTCTACAACGCCTACCTGACCGGGCTCGACGAGCAGCACGGCGCCGCGGCCCGCGACGGGGCGGTCGCGTTCGAGGGCGAGCAGATCGTCACGACGAAGGCGCGGACCGGCAGGGCCCTCGACCCGAGCGACACCCTCACCGCGCTGCGCGCCGCCTTCCTCGAGGACGCCCCTGCGGAGGTCGCGCTGACCACTGCGGACGTCGTGCCCGCCATCGACCAGGGTGACGTGCAGGAGGCGCTCGACTCCTTCGCCTCACCGGCCGTCGCGGCTCCCGTGACCCTCAGGTTCGAGGGTTCGGACGTCAAGGTCTTCCCGGCCGACTACACCGCGGCCCTCAGCCTCGTGCCCACCGACGGCGAGCTCGTGCCCACCCTCGACCCGGCGAAGCTGACCGAGGTCGTCGGTGCGCGGGTGACCCAGGGCGCCCCCGTCGACGCCACCGTCGCGCTCGTCGACGGCCGGCCGCAGGTCGTCCCGGCCAAGCCGGGCGTGACGTTCGACCCGGCCGAGCTCGAGGCGGGCTTCCTCGCCACGGTCGCCAAGCCTCAGGGCGAGCGGACGCTCGCGCTCTCCGCCAAGGTCGCCGAGCCCGAGTTCACCACCCAGGACGCCAAGGCCCTCCAGATCACCGAGCAGGTGTCGAGCTTCTCCACCTACTTCCCCTACGCGGAGTACCGCAACGTCAACCTCGGCCGCGCTGCGGAGATCATCGACGGCACCGTGCTCAAGCCGGGCGAGACCTTCTCCCTCAACGACATCGTCGGGGAGCGCACCGTGGAGAACGGCTTCACCAAGGGCTACATCATCAACGACGGCATCCTCGTCCAGGACCTCGGCGGCGGCGTCTCCCAGATGGCCACCACCTTGTTCAACGCGATGTTCTTCGCCGGCCTCGAGGACGTCGAGCACAAGCCGCACTCGTTCTACATCGACCGCTACCCGATCGGTCGCGAGGCGACGGTCGCGTGGGGGTCGGTCGACCTCCGCTTCCGCAACGACACCCCCTACGGCGTGCTGGTCGACACCATGGTCGTCCCCTCCACGCCGACGTCGTCGGGGCAGGTCACGGTGACCATGTACTCCACGAAGTACTGGGACATCACCACCACCACGGGCGAGCGCTACAACCTGACCAAGCACAAGACGCGGCGCATCGACTCCCTCAAGTGCCACGCCAACGAGGGCTTCGGCGGCTTCGACATCGACGTGGTCCGCTACTTCACCCCGGTCAACGGCAACGACGAGACCCGCGACGACGAGGTCTTCCACACGACCTACATCCCCAGCGACACCGTCATCTGCACCAACCCCGACGCGGTCGACGAGTGACCGCTACGGCGTGAGCCGGTGCAGGTCCCGCGGGAAGAGGGTGACCTCGCGGACGTTGGCCGCCTCGACCAGCCGGCCCACCCAGCGCTCCAGCCCGATGGCGAAGCCGCCGTGCGGCGGCATGCCGTGGCGGAAGGCCTGCAGGTAGGACTCGTACGCCGCCGGGTCCTCGCCGCGCGCGCGGATCGCGGCGTCGTACGCCGACGCACGGTGCAGACGCTGCCCGCCCGTCACGAGCTCCATCCCGCGGAAGAGCAGGTCGAAGCTGTTGGACCAGCCCGACGGACCCGGTGGTCGAGGAGGCGCGCCAGCGCCGTCACGAGACCAGGGGTGCGTGTAGAAGGGTCGCTTGGCCATCGGGTAGCCCTCGACGGCGAGCAGGTCGGAGCCGTGCTCCGCCAGCGCCCACGCCCCGAGGGCGCGCTCGTGCTCGGGTGCGAGGTCGTGCTCGTCGGGCGGCGCGCCCACGAGGGCGAGCGCGTCGGCGAAGTGGATCACCGGGATCTCCTTCATCACGACCGGCAGCCGCGCCCCGGTGCGCGCGACCGCGGTCTCGCAGGAGGCCACGGCGGCGACCATCCCGGCGAGCACCTCGCGCAGGACGGCCAGCACGTCGCGGTGGTCGCGGACGAAGCCGAGCTCGACGTCGAGCGAGCGGTACTCAGCGAGGTGCCGGACGGTGTCGTGGGGCTCGGCGCGGAAGACCGGGCCGACCTCGTAGACCCGCTCGAGGACGCCGACCAGCTGCTGCTTGTAGAACTGCGGGCTCTGGGCCAGGTAGGCCGGCCGGCCGAAGTAGTCGACCGCGAAGAGGTCGGCCCCCGACTCGGTCGCCGACTCCACGAGCTTCGGTGTCGCCACTTCGGTGAAGCCCAGCGCGTCGAGCGTGGTGCGGAAGCCGCGGAGCGAGGCGGCTGCGAGCTCCCACCGGGCCCGCTGGGCCGGGTGGCGCCACAGCACGGGCGCGTGGTCGAGCAGCGTCGGCAGCGAGACGTCCAGCCCCGGGCGCCACAGCTCGGCCGGTGGGGTGGCGGCGTCCTCGGTCAGCGCCTCGACGGTCGCGTCGGTCACCTCGACGCCACCCGGTGCCTGAGCGTTGGCGGTGGCCGTGCCGGTGACCCGCACGGTCGTCTCCTCGGGCGGCACCACAGTGCCGGCCGGCAGCACCACCTGGCCCAGCCCGCTGCGGTCGCGCAGCACGAGGAAGGTGACCCGGGACAGCTCGCGGCGCCGGTGCACCCAGCCCTCGAGCGTGACCTCGGTGCCGGGCGTCGTGGTGGTCAGGTCCGTGCAGAGCGTTCTCATGATGTCCTCCAGGTAGGGGGCCCTGGAGGTGTGGGCGGTGGGCTGGGTCGCGGTGCCACCACACCTTTGCCGAACGGAGTGGTCCGGCCTCTCGTCGGTGACGTCGTACGCACGGACGTCCGCTGCTCTGCCCCGCGCGGTGCGGGTGCAGGGGGTGTGTCAGGCCCCACGGTCGTCGGCACCCATCGTGGAGGGTCGCGGCTGCGCGGACAACCGAGTTTCGGGCCGTAGGCTCCGCCCATGCTCGTGCACCTGCGACTCACCGTCCCGACGGCGCTGAGCGAGGAGGTCGTGGCCCTGCTGGAGGACCACCAGCGGTCGGCCAACCTGACGGTCACCGTCGGCGCGTGCCGGTCGCCGGCGGGGGACCTGGTCGAGTGCGACGTGGCTCGCGAGCTGGTCGGCGAGCTGCTCGCCCGCCTCAAGGACCTGGGCCTCGACGAGGTGGGCGGCATCGTCGTCACGACACCCACCGCGACGCCGTTCGCCGCGGCCCGGCGCCTGGAGCGCTCCGCGCCGGGCGATCCCGACGACGCGGTGATCTGGGAGTCGGTGATCGAGCAGGGCTACGCCGCGAGCCGGCCCACGGTCTCCTTCCACGTCTTCCTGGTGCTCGCCACGCTGCTCGCTGCCATCGCGGTCGTCACCGACTCCTCGGTGCTGGTGATCGGGGCCATGGTGGTCGGGCCCGAGTTCACGACGGTGGCCGCCATCGCCACAGGTCTGGTGTTCGGGCACGCCGGGCTCACCGTGCGGGCGTTGCGCCTGCTCGTGCTCAGCTTCGTGCTCGCCATCGCGACGGTGGCCCTGCTCAGCCTGCTCGCCGCGGCGACCGGGCTGGTGACCACCGACATGGTGACGCGCCCGCGCCCCCAGACCGGGTTCATCTGGCACCCCGACCGCTGGTCGTTCATCGTGGCGCTGATCGCCGGTGCGGCCGGCGTCCTCGCCCTGACCACGGCCCGGGCCAACGCCATGGTGGGCGTGTTCATCTCGGTGACCACGGTCCCCGCGGCCGGCAACCTGGCCGTCGCGCTCGGCACCTGGGCGCCGTCGGAGGTCCGTGGGTCGTTGGCCCAGCTCGGCCTCAACGTCGCCGGGATGCTCGTCGCGGGCGTGGTCGTGCTGGTCCTGCAGCGCCTGCTGTGGAACCGCGTCCTGAAGGCGTCGCAGCGCCTCTTCAGTCGCCCCTGAAGGTGAGGTAGCGGTTGGTGTGGTGGGTCACGAAGCCGTGCTTCTCGTAGAGGGCGACCGCGCCTGCGTTGTCCGTCTCGACGTGCAGCAGCGCCGTGGTCGCGCCGCGCGACGCGCCCCAGTCGAGCACCTCCCCGAGCACGGCCGTGGCCAGCCCACGCCGCCGATGGGCCGGCTCGACGACGAGGCCCTCGACGAGCAGCCAGTCGCCGGAGAGCACGCCGCGCCCGGTCGCGGCGCCTGCATGGAGGCGCACGGTCACGGCGGTCGGCGACTCCTCGAGCTCGACGGGCGCGTCGGGGGCGGAGCGGCGTACGGACCGGAGCGCGCGCGCCACCGACGCCAGCTGCGCGTGGGCGTCGCCGTCCCCGAGCGAGGTGAAGCCCAGCGGCGCGAGCCTCTCCTCCACCTGCGACCCGCGCTGCACCTGGATGTACGCCGGCTGCTCGCGCGCGGCGTAGAACTCGCGCACCCGCCAGACGGCGTCGCCCCAGCCGATGCCCGGATCGTCCATCGCGAGCGCGGAGTTGCCTCGGCGCCGCAGCCGTCCTCCGTGCGGAGGGGAGGCGCGCAGCACCCAGTCGCCCAGTGGCTCGGTCTCGAGCGAGGTCCACAAGGCCCCGACGTGCAGCTCCACCTCGCGCGCGGGGACGCGCGCCCGCACGGACGCGCGCGGCGGCACCGGCTTGCCGGTCACCACGTCGGCCAGCGCGACCACGACGGGTCCGTGGCCGTCGCGATCGATGGTGAGCGAGTCCGCGCCCCACGCAGTACACGTGCCCAGGACGTCGCTCGCGCGGCCGTCGGGAAGCAGGTGCCGGACCACGATCCGCTGCCCGACCAGGTGGGGTCCGAGCGTGTGGCTGCCCACGGTGTGGGGTTCTGACGGATCAGGCACTCCCGGATACTAGAGTGAAGCGACACCTTCCCCCATCCGTGCCCCACCCGTGTTCAGGAGGACCTGGTGACCTACGTCATCGCCCAGCCGTGCGTCGACCTCAAGGACCGCGCGTGCGTCGACGAGTGCCCCGTCGACTGCATCTACGAGGGCAAGCGGATGCTCTACATCCACCCCGACGAGTGCGTCGACTGCGGCGCCTGCGAGCCGGTCTGCCCGGTCGAGGCGATCTTCTACGAGGACGACACCCCGGAGGAGTGGAAGGGCTACTACGACGCCAACGTCCACTTCTTCGACGACCTCGGCTCGCCGGGTGGCGCCGCCAAGATGGGTGTCATCGACAAGGACCACGAGCTCGTCGCAGCGCTGCCCCCGCAGGAGCACGACGAGTGATGCTGCAGCCGGTCTCCGGCCGGCTCCCGGACTTTCCCTGGGACAAGCTCACGACCCACGCCGCGACGGCGCGCGCGCACCCCGACGGGGTCTGCGACCTGTCGATCGGCACCCCGGTCGACCCGACGCCCGCCGTTGTGCAGGACGCGCTGCGGGCCGCGGCCGACTCGCCCGGCTACCCGACGACGATCGGCCTCGAGGCCACCCGCCAGGCGGCGATCGACTGGCTGGCGCGCCGCCACGGCGTGACCGGCCTCGGCCTGGACGGCGTGCTGCCGGTCATCGGCTCCAAGGAGCTGATCGGCTCGATGGCCGTCCACCTCGGCATCGGCGCCGGTGACCTCATCGGCTACCCGGCCCTGGCCTACCCGACCTACGAGGTCGGCGCGGCGCTGGCCGGCGCGGAGAGCCTCGCCACCGACTCGCTGACCTCGTTCGGCCCCCGCACGCCCGAGCTGCTGTGGATCAACAGCCCGGCCAACCCCAGCGGCCGGGTGCTGCCGCTCGACCACCTGCGCAAGGTCGTCGACTGGTCACGCGAGCGCGGCACGATCCTGGTCTCCGACGAGTGCTACATCGAGTGCGCGTGGGAGGGTGAGCGGCCGCTGTCGATCCTCGACCCGCAGGTCAACGGCGGCTCCCTCGACGGACTCCTCGCCGTCCACTCGCTCTCCAAGCGCTCCAACCTCGCCGGCTACCGCTGCGCCTTCGTGGCCGGCGACCCGGCCCTGGTGGGCGAGCTGCTGGCGGTCCGCAAGAACCTCGGCCTCCAGATGCCCGGCCCGCAGCAGCGCGCGATGATCGCGGCCCTCGACGACGACGCCCACGTGGACGCGCAGCACGCGCTCTACGCCGCGCGCCGGGCGAAGCTGAAGGAGGCCCTCCTGGTCGCCGGCTTCACCATCGACCACTCCGAGGCCTCGCTCTACCTCTGGGCGACGCGGGACGAGGACTGCTGGAGGACCGTCGGCGACCTCGCGGAGAAGGGCATCCTGGTCGCGCCGGGTGAGTTCTACGGCGTCGCCGGCCGGCAGCACGTGCGCGTGGCCTTCACCGCGACCGACGAGCGCATCGACGCCGCGGTCGCCCGCCTCGCGGGCTGAGACGACCCTCAGTCGAAGACGTCGACGTGGACGTGGTCGCGGTGCTCGAGGATCGCCCGGTCGCCGCGTGAGGACGACGGCACCCGGTAGTCGGTCCACCCGTCGTCCGAGCGGGAGCCCGCGTGCCAGATGCGGTCGTCGAAGATCAGCGTCTTGATGTCGAGGCGGTCGGCGTTGGCGACGAGGTAGGTGGCCAGCGCCCAGCCCCGCTGCGTGTTCTCCGCGCTGATCGGACGGAAGAAGACGTCGATCGCGCGCCCCTCGTAGTGCGCCGATCCCTCCATGTGCCCGCTCGAGACCCCCTGCGGCTCGAACCCGCCGAGCGACAGCGCGCCGAAGCGCTCCTCGAGGTCCCGGCGTACGACGGTGGCGCGCGCGACGAGGCCGGTCTCGTCGAGGTCGTCGGAGGCCTCGTCGGCGTCGCCCGGCACGTCGCACCACATCGCGCGCGCCGAGTTGCCGGTGAGGGCGGAGGCGAGGGCACGGCCGTCCTCCTCGTGGTCGGCGTACGCCTCCGGGTAGGCCGAGCGCTGCACCGCCTGCGCGGCCTCGGTGATCTCCATCTCGCGGTAGCCGTCGATCCTGGCCAGGGCGTCGTAGAACGCGTTGGTGGCGTAGACCGGGTCGAGCAGCTGCTCGACGGTGCCCCAGCCCTGCGACGGGCGCTGCTGGAACAGGCCGACGGAGTCGCGGTCGCCGAACTCGATGTTGTAGAGCTTGGACTCCTGGAAGGCCGTGGCCAGGGCGATGCTCGCCGCGCGCGCCGGCATGCCGCGCTTGATCGAGACGGCCGCGATGAGGGCCGCGTTCTCGGCCTGCTCGAGGTCGATCTCGACGGTGTGGCCCCCGACCTCGGCGGTGCAGCCGCTGGTGTCGAGGATGGCGGGGACGCCGCCGCGGTCCACGAGCACGACAGCGGTGGCCACCGCGCCGATGGCCACCACGACTGCGACGGCGGCCGTCCTCAGGGACGGCATCGCTAGTTGGCGTGCAGGGCCGCGTTGAGGGCGATGCCCTCGCCCTTCCACGGCACGCCCTCGATGGCGCCGCTGACCGAGTTGCGGCGGAACAGCACGTTGTCGACCCCCGACAGGCTGGCGGCCTTCACCACCTGCGGCTTGCCGTCCATGTCCTTGACCGTCACCTTGGTGCCGGCCGTGACGTAGCACCCGGCCTCGACGACGCAGTCGTCGCCGAGCGAGATGCCGATGCCGGCGTTGGCGCCGATGAGGCAGCGCTCGCCGACCGAGATGGTCTCCTTGCCGCCACCGGACAGGGTGCCCATGATCGAGGAGCCGCCCCCGATGTCGGAGCCGTCACCGACGACGACGCCGGCCGAGATCCGGCCCTCGACCATCGAGGCGCCGAGCGTGCCGGCGTTGAAGTTCACGAAGCCCTCGTGCATGACGGTCGTGCCCTCGGCCAGGTGGGCGCCGAGGCGGACGCGGTCGGCGTCAGCGATGCGTACGCCGGTGGGCAGGACGTAGTCGGTCATCCGCGGGAACTTGTCGACGCCGAAGACCTGCACGACGTGCCCGGGCACGACGGTGCGCAGCCTGGCGCGCACCTGCTCGAAGCCCTCGACGGCGCACGGGCCGGCGGAGGTCCACACGACGTTGGCGAGCAGGCCGAAGATGCCGTCCAGGTTGAGCCCGTGGGGCCGGACCAGGCGGTGCGAGAGCAGGTGGAGGCGCAGCCAGACGTCCTCGGTCGACGCCGGGGCGGCGTCGAGGTCGGCGATCTCGACCAGGCGGACCTCGCGGGTGACGCCGCGCACGTCGTCGTGACCGCCGTCGAGGAAGGCGAGCTCCTCCGACGGGCCGCCCTCGGTCGCCCCGAGGACGGGGGAGGGGAACCACGCGTCGAGGACGGTCTCGCCAGTGGGTCCCGAGTGGATGGTCAGCAGGCCGTAGCCGGAGGCAGCAGTCACCGGCACAGCCTACGGAAGCACCCCATCCGGCGGGGTGGTGGCCTACTGCCCGGTGCGGCCGTCCACGCACTCGCGGACGAGGTCGGCGTGCCCGCAGTGGCGGGCGTACTCCTCGATCATGTGGACGACGATGTCGCGCACCTCCGACGGCTCGCCGTGCACGTCCACGACGGTGTCGAGGTCGGTGCGCTCGAGCACGTCCCGCGCGTAGGCGATCTCGGACTGCCACAGCGCGTGGCTGGCCCGGACCAGGTCGTCGTCGGCGTCCGGGAAGTCGAAGCCGCCGTCTTCGTCCTGGAACAGCCGCGGGATGTCCATCCGGGCCTCGATCACCCGGCGGAACCAGCTCTGCTCCACCCGGGCCATGTGCCGCACCAGCCCGAGGAGGGAGATGTTGGACGGCGGCACCGCCTTGCTGCCCAGCTGCTCGGCCGACAGCCCGTCGCACTTCAGCGCCAGGGTCTGGCGGTAGTGCTCGAGGTAGCCGACCAGGCACTCCCGCTCACCCCGTGTCTGGCCCGTCTGCATCCGCGGGTCCTGGTCGTGGGGCAGCCACATGCCGTCGAAGTTCATGGTGGCCACCCAACCGCAGCCCGTCCTGCGTAGTCCACCGGGATATGGCTGCCAGATACCGCCAACGACGACCAGTTCCCGGTGGACTACCAGCCAGAAACCCGGTGGACTACCCAGGGAGGTCGAGCTTCCACTGGACTGCCCTGTGGATGACCTGCTGGAACGGCCCGCAGCGGGAATGTCCCGGTCATGTTCGAGCCCACGCCCCTTCACGTACGTCGATCGCGACTGGTGGCCCCGGTGCGCGTCGACCCCGACGGCCTGACGGGCCCGACGCGGGGGCAGGCGCGCGGGCCCGGGTGGCGGCGTACCAGCCAAGGGCTTCACGTCCCGTCCAGCGTCGAGCCGACGCCCGACCAGCGGATCGTCGAGGCAGCTGCCGTCCTCCGCAAGGATGAGGCGGTGACCGGCTGGGCCGCGCTGCGATGGCTCGGAGGCGCGTGGTTCGACGGCCTGGACGGGTACGCCGAGCTGCTCGACGTCCCACTGCTTGCGCGGCGAGATCGGGCCGCACCGCCGGGCGCCACGATCAGCCAGGAGTTCCTCCATCCCCACCAGATCGTGGTGGTCGACACCGTGCCGGTGACGCTCGAGGTCTGCTCGGTGGTCCGTGAGATGCGCTGTGCCGCCACTCTGGGCGACGCGGTGGCTGCGCTCGACATGGCCTGCTACTCCGACCTCGTCTCCATCGCCGAGGTCGCGGCACACGTCGCATCTCTCGGTCCGGTGACCGGGATCCAGCGAGCCCGCGACGCACTCCTGCTGGCGGACGAGAACTCGTGGTCGCCCCGCGAGACGAAGATGCGAGGCGTGTGGAGGAGAGCGGGGATCAGCCGACTGCTGTGCAACCGCCCGGTCTTCACGCTGGACGGGCGTCATGTCGGGACGCCTGACCTCATCCAACCCGATCTCGGCCTCATCGGGCAGTACAACGGGTCCGACCACATCACCCTCGTGGGCACGGCGACCGACGTGAAGAAGGACGCCGCGTTCCGTGATCACGGGCTCGAGACGGTCACGATGCTCGTCACCGACTGGAGCGACCTCGACGACTTCACGGCGCGTTTGTCGGCAGCTGCGGGTAGGGCCGCTCGCGCCTCAGTAGCACGTACGTGGACCCTCGAGCAGCCCGCATGGTGGAGTCCGACCCACACCGTCGAGCTGCGTCGCGCCTTGAACGACGACCAGCGGTCGCGGTTCCTGCGCTACCGCCGTACCGCGTGACCGGGGTGAGCGTTCTGTCGGCTGCCGGGGTACTCCACCGGGTTCTGGCTGCTGGATCGCCTCGCTGACGACCCTTTGCCGGTGGACTACCCGCACGAACCCGGTGGACTACCCCCGCCCGGGGACGGGGCCCAGCCCCGGGGGAGCTCCGGCCCGTAACCGATTGGCGCGGCCTCGCGCGGGCGCCGTACGATCGCCACAGGCGTCTGAGCCGTCATCAGCGGCGAGCCTCGGGAAGAACAGGCGCGGCGACCCGGCCGCGGCCCCAGTAGAACCCGACGGGTACGGCCCGACACAGCCGCAACGAAGCGGGGATCCCCGGATCCCAAGCGAGGTGGTACCGCGGCAGCCCTGTCGTCCTCGTGGATGGAAACCACGAGTCGAGAGTCGAGCGAAGCCCATGACGTACCCCAAGGTCAGCCACACCGACGCCACCACCGTCGCCAGCAGCCCACGCTTCCCGGCGATCGAGGAGGCGGTGCTCGCCTACTGGGAGTCCGACGACACCTTCCGGGCGAGCGTCGAGCAGCGCGAGGCCGGCGAGGACGGCGGCAACGAGTTCGTCTTCTACGACGGCCCGCCCTTCGCCAACGGCCTGCCGCACTACGGCCACCTGCTGACCGGCTACGTCAAGGACCTCATCCCGCGCTACCAGACGATGCGCGGGCGCAAGGTCGAGCGCCGCTTCGGCTGGGACACCCACGGGCTGCCGGCCGAGCTCGAGGCGATGCGCCTCAACGGCATCAAGACGACCGACGAGATCGTCGAGCTCGGCATCGAGAAGTTCAACGAGGCCTGCCGCCAGTCGGTCCTGAAGTACACCGGCGAGTGGCGCGACTACGTCACCCGCCAGGCTCGCTGGGTCGACTTCGACAACGACTACCGCACCATGAACCCGGAGTTCATGGAGTCGGTCATCTGGGCCTTCAAGCAGCTGCACGAGAAGGGTCTGGTCTACGAGGGCTTCCGTGTGCTGCCCTACTGCTGGCAGGACGAGACGCCGCTGTCCAACCACGAGCTGCGCATGGACGACGACGTCTACCAGGTGCGGCAGGACCCGGCGGTCACCGTCGGCTTCCGGATGACCTCGGAGGGCGACGACGACGAGCTCGCCGGCACGCTGGTGCTCGTCTGGACCACGACTCCGTGGACCCTGCCGTCCAACCTCGCCGTGATGGTGGGCGAGGACATCGAGTACGTCGTCGTGGAGTCCGACGTGCCCACCGGCAAGCCCGAGCGCTACCTGCTCGCCGACGCCCGCGTGGCGTCGTACAAGCGCGAGCTCTACCCCGACGCCGACGAGCCCACGATCGTCTCCCGCCACAAGGGCGTCGACCTGGTCGGGCGCACCTACGCGCCCGCCTTCGACTACTACGCCGGCCACGACCGGGCCTTCCGCCTCGTCCCCGCCGAGTTCGTCACGACCACGGACGGTACCGGGCTGGTGCACACCGCCGGCGCCTTCGGTGAGGACGACAAGGTCGTCACCGACCGCGAGGGCATCGAGGCCGTCATGCCGGTCGGCAAGGACGGGCGCTTCACGTTCCCGGTCGCCGACTACGAGGGCATGCAGGTCTTCGACGCCAACCTCCAGATCATCGACCACCTCAAGGCCGCCACCAAGGGCGAGGCGGCCGGCTCCGTCACGCCCGGCACCGTGCTCGTGCGGCGCGAGACCTACGACCACTCCTACCCGCACTGCTGGCGCTGCCGGCAGCCGCTCATCTACAAGGGCGTCTCCTCGTGGTTCGTCGAGGTGACCAAGGTCAAGGAGCGCCTGATGGCGCTCAACCAGGAGATCCGCTGGGTCCCCGAGCACATCAAGGACGGCCAGTTCGGCAAGTGGCTGGAGAACGCCCGCGACTGGTCGATCACCCGCAACCGCTTCTGGGGCAGCCCGGTGCCGGTGTGGAAGTCCGACGACGAGCACCACCCCCGCGTCGACGTCTACGGCTCCTTCGAGGAGATCGAGCGCGACTTCGGCCGGCTGCCGCGCGACAAGGACGGCAACCCCGACCTGCACCGGCCCTTCGTCGACGAGCTGACCCGACCCAACCCCGACGACCCGACCGGCAAGTCCACCATGCGCCGCGTCACCGACGTCCTCGACGTGTGGTTCGACTCGGGCTCGATGAGCTTCGCCCAGGTGCACTACCCGTTCGAGAACAAGGACTGGTTCGAGCACCACTTCCCCGGTGACTTCATCGTGGAGTACATCGGCCAGACCCGCGGCTGGTTCTACACGATGCACGTCCTGGCCGGCGCGATCTTCGACCGGCCGTCGTTCTCCACGTGCCTGAGCCACGGCATCGTGCTCGGCAACGACGGCCAGAAGATGTCGAAGTCCCTGCGCAACTACCCCGACGTCCGCGAGGTCTTCGACCGCGACGGCGCCGACGCGATGCGCTGGTTCCTCATGTCGAGCCCGATCCTGCGCGGCGGCAACCTCGTCGTGACCGAGCAGGGCATCCGCGACTCGGTGCGGCAGGTGCTCATCCCGCTGTGGAACAGCTGGTCGTTCTTCAGCCTGTACGCCAACGCGGCGGGCGACGGCGCTGGACACGACGCCGTCTGGCGGACCGACAGCAGCCACCCGATGGACCGCTACATCCTGGCCAAGCTGCGTGACTACGTCGCCGCGATGACCGACCAGCTCGACAACTACGAGGTCGCCGCGGCGTGCGACTCGACGCGCAGCTTCCTCGACGTGCTGACCAACTGGTACATCCGGCGCTCGCGCGAGCGGTTCTGGGACGAGGACGCCGACGCGTTCGACACCCTCTACACGGTGCTCGAGGTGGTCTGCCGGCTCACCGCCCCGCTCATGCCCCTGACGACCGAGGAGGTGTGGCGCGGCCTCACCGGCGAGCGCTCGGTGCACCTGACCGACTGGCCGGACGCCGGTTCCCTGCCGCTCGACGAGGACCTCGTGGCGTCCATGGACACCGTCCGCGACGTCTGCTCGGCCGGCTCGGCGCTGCGCAAGGCGGCCAACCTCCGCAACCGCCTGCCGCTCTCGGGGCTCACGGTGGTCGCCGAGGGCGACCTCGCCGACTTCACCTCGCTCATCGCCGACGAGCTCAACCTGAAGGCCGTGACCGTGCTCGCGCCCGACGCGCCGGAAGCGACGTCGTACGGCGTCTCGCAGCGGCTCACGGTCAACGCCCGCGCCGCCGGTCCGCGACTGGGCAAGGACGTCCAGCTCGCCATCAAGGGCTCGAAGTCGGGCGACTGGTCGGTCGCCGAGGACGGGACGGTCACGGCGGGCGGGCTCGCGCTCGTCGAGGGGGAGTACGCCCTCGAGACCGTCGCCGGGACCTCCGACGACGACACCGCGATCGGCATGCTGCCGCGCGGCGGGTTCGTCGTGCTCGACACCGCGGTGACGCCCGAGCTCGAGGCCGAGGGCACCGCCCGCGACCTGGTGCGCGCGGTGCAGCAGGCCCGCAAGGACGCCGGGCTGCAGGTGAGCGACCGGATCGCGCTGACGCTGTCCGCACCGGCCGCGACGCTCGACGCCGCGCGGACCCACGAGGCGCTGATCGCCGAGGAGACCCTCGCGACCTCGGTGACGTACGCCGAGGGCGCCGAGGTCTCCGTCGACGTGGCGAAGGCCTGAGCCGACGCCTCAGCGCACGACCCGGAGGCGGAGCTTCTCCTTCGGGCTCGTGCCGACCTTGTTCCTGGCGGTGACGACGACCTTCCAGCGACCCGGTGCCAGCACCTTGCCGGCGCCGAGCCGGGCGCGGATCGCGACGACGTTGCGACCCGCGTCCAGCCGCCTCACCAGCCGGACCGGCTTGCTGCCGGCCTTCCGGAAGGTGAAGGTCACCCTGGCGTCGGTGTTCAGCGTGATGGTCGCCTTGGCCTTCTCGGCCACGCGCGCGTCCGAACCGACGGCGCGGATCCGATGGCGGTCGAGGGTGGCCCGGGTGATGGAGGGCGCGACCCGGGTGGTCGGCCGGCAGGCGAACGTGCCCGTGTAGGTGCAGGCGGTCGCGTTGCCGACGCTGTCGGTGAGCACCACGCGGACCGAGCCCGAGCGGTTGCCGGCCCAGGACACCGAGGCGCCGGTGGCAGTGGTGCCGTCAGGGAAGGTCCAGCGGGCGGAGGCGACCCGCGACCACACGTCGTGGGCCTTCACCGAGTAGGCGCGAGCCCGCCCGGACGAGCGGGAGGTCGCGCCGGTGATCTCGGTGACGACCGGACCGGCTGCGTCGAGGCCGCGGGCCTGGACGATCCAGCTCCTCCCGTCGTTGCGCGACCACGCAGCAGTCGCGTTGCCGGCGGGGTCGATCGCGACCTGCGGGTGCCAGGCGTCGCCGCCGGCGGACAGGTCGGTGGGCTCGGACCACTCGCCACCGGCAGGACGCCGAGCGGCCTCGACGACACGACCGTCGTCGTCGGCGCGGGACCAGAGCGCGGTGGCGGTGCCGGAGGCGTCCACGCCGACCTGCGGGTCCCACGAGTCGCGCGCGGGCGTCGAGAGGGCGACCGGCGTGCTCCAGGCGCTCCCGGCCGCGCGGGTCGCGCTCGTGACGATCCAGCCCGAGGCGTCGTGCTGCTGCCAGACCGCGGTGGCGGTGCCCTGGCGGTCGACCGCGAGCGCCGGGGTGTCGAAGACCTCCCCGCGGGCCAGGTCGAGCGGAGCGGTCCACACGCCGCCGAGCGGACGGGACGCGGTCTGGACGCCGTAGGCGGCGCCCGCGAAGCTGCCCCAGATCGCCGTGGCGGTGCCGGCCGGGTCGACCACGACCCGCGGGTTCGCGCGCGGCCCGGCCGATCCGGAAAGCTCGACCGGAGCTGTCCAGGACCCTCCGACGGGTCGGCTGGCGGCCTGGACGGACGAGCCGGAGACCCAGGTCGCGGTGGTGTTGCCGGCGGGGTCGACGGCGACGTCCGTCGTCCGCGCGGACGCGCCCGCGGTGGAGAGGTCGGCCGGGGCGGACCAGCTGCCCGCGGCCGTCCGCGTGGCTGACTGCACGACGTACGTGGTGGACTCACGGTGCGACCAGGTGGCGGTGACGCTGCCGGACGCGTCGACCGCGACCTGCGGGAGGTCGGGCAGCTGGGACGGGTCGACGACCGTGTCCACGGAGAGGTCGACCGGGGCGCTCCACGCTCCACCTGCCGGCCGCGAGACGGCCTGTACGACGCTGCGGTCCGCCTCCACGCGTCGCCACACGGCAGTCGCGTTGCCCGCCGCGTCGACGGCGAGCTGCGGGACGTGGAGCATCCGGCCGGCGGCGAGGTCCACCGGCGCGCTCCAGGTGCCGCCGACGGGCCGGGTCGACGCCTGCGCCACGACCTGGGTGCCGTTGTAGCGCGACCAGACCACGGTCGCGTTGCCCGCGGCGTCCACGGCGACCGCCGGCGTCTGTGCAGACCCGCCGGGTGACGAGAGGTCGGCGAAGAGGTTGGTCACCGGCCGCCACGTGGGTGCGGCGCCGGCAGGGGGCGCGACGAGGACAGCGCCCGCCAGCCCCGTCGCGAGCAAGAAGATGACGTGCCTGACGACTCGCGTCATGTGGTTCCCCCGTGTCCTGGGCGCCGGGCCGTACCGGCGCAGTGGTGACCCTATGACGCGCGCGGAGGCCTACTGGTTGTATTGACGACATGAAGCTCGATCTCTCCGCCGACGTCGTCACCCTCACCGAGCAGCTCGTCGACATCTTCTCGGTCAGCCACCACGAGCAGGAGATCGCCGACGCGGTCGAGGCCGCCCTGGGCGGGCTGTCGCACCTCACGGTCACCCGACGCGGTCACACCGTGGTCGCCCGCACCGACCTGGGACGCGGCGAGCGGGTCGTGATCGCCGGCCACCTCGACACGGTGCCGCTCAACGACAACCTGCCCGCCCGTCGTGAGGACGGCGTCCTGCACGGCCTCGGCACGTGCGACATGAAGGGCGGCGACGCGGTGATGCTCAAGCTCGCCGCCGACCTGGCCGAGCCCAACCGCGACCTCACCTTCATCTTCTACGAGGCCGAGGAGGTCGACTCGGTCCACAACGGGCTGCGCAAGCTCACCGAGAGCGACCCCGACCTGCTCGAGGGGGACTTCGCGATCCTGATGGAGCCGAGCAACGCCGCGATCGAGGCCGGCTGCCAGGGCACGCTGCGCGTCGACGTACGCACCACCGGCGAGCGCTCGCACTCGGCCCGCAGCTGGATGGGCGTCAACGCGATCCACCGCGCCGCCCCGATCCTGGCCCGCCTCAACGACTACGAGGCCCGCCAGCCGGAGATCGACGGGCTGACCTACCACGAGGGGCTCAACGCCACCGGGATCCGCGGGGGCGTCGCCGGCAACGTGGTCCCCGACGAGTGCGTCGTGGAGGTCAACTTCCGCTTCGCCCCCGACCGCAGCGAGGCCGACGCCGAGGCGTTCGTCCGCGACTTCTTCGAGGGCTACGACGTCACCGTGACCGACGTGGCCGCAGGCGCGCTGCCGGGTCTCGACCGCCCGGCCGCCAAGGCGTTCGTGGACGCCGTGGGCGGTGAGGCCAAGCCGAAGTTCGGCTGGACCGACGTCGCGCAGTTCACCAGGCTCGGTGTCCCGGCCGTGAACTTCGGCCCGGGGGACCCGATGTTCGCGCACAAGCAGGACGAGCACGTGCCGACCGAGCACATCGAGCGGTGCGAGCGCATCCTCAAGGACTGGCTGAGGGGGGACCAGGCGTGACGAACAACCGCGCGACCGACCGCATGAGGGGGCCGGTCATCGAGCGCCGTGGGCAGATCCACGACGGCAGCACGACCGACCAGCGCTTGCTCGACTCGAGGGGCTCCACTGACTGGTTGCACACCGATCCGTGGCGCGTGCTCCGGATCCAGGCCGAGTTCGTCGAGGGCTTCGGCGCGCTCGCCGAGCTCGGGCCGGCCATCGCCGTCTTCGGGTCGGCCCGCACGTCGGCCGACCACCCGCACTACGCGGTCGCGGAGGAGGCCGGGCGCAAGCTGGCCGAGGCGGGCTTCGCCGTGATCACAGGCGGCGGCCCCGGCGCCATGGAGGCCGCCAACAAGGGCGCCTGCCAGATCGGCGGCGTCAGCGTCGGGCTCGGCATCGAGCTGCCCTTCGAGTCGGGGCTCAACCAGTGGGTCGACAAGGGCATCAACTTCCGCTACTTCTTCGCCCGCAAGACCATGTTCGTCAAGTACTCCCAGGGCTTCGTGGTCCTCCCCGGCGGCCTGGGCACCCTCGACGAGCTCTTCGAGGCGCTCACCCTCGTGCAGACCCGCAAGGTCACGTCGTTCCCGATCGTGCTCATCGGCACGGACTACTGGAAGGGCATGTTCGACTGGCTGCGCGAGACGGTGCTGTCCGAGGGCAAGATCAACCCGGCCGACCTCGACATGATGGTGCTGACCGACGACGTCGACGAGGCGGTGAGCCTGATGGTCGCGGCCCGCGAGAACCGCTGGCCCACACCCTCTCCCGAGCGGCCCGAGTGAGCCGTCGATGATGTGGCTCTTCGCCGTCCTGATCGTCCTCGCCATGGCAGGCGTCGCGATGGTGGCCTCCGGGCGCGGCGGCTCGATGGCTCCGGCGTACGACGACCGTCCCGACCTCGCCCTGCCCGAGGGCCGGCCCCTTGCGGCTGAGGACCTGCGCACCGTGCGGTTCCCCCTGGCGCTGCGCGGCTACCGGATGTCCGACGTCGACGCCGTGCTGGCGCGGCTCGCCGCCGAGCTGGAGGACCGCGACGACTCGTCTGGCGGCGCCGGTCCCGCCTAGGGCAGACTCCTCCGACATGTCGTTCCCGATCGTCGTGTGGATCCTCACGGCCCTGGCCGCCGTGGCGATCGTGCTGACCCGTCTGCGCCTCCACGGCGAGGGCGCGGCCGGCCGCTTCTCCATCAGCCCCCGGGTCCCGGTCGTCCACTTCGTGGCCGGGATCGTCGCGCTCGTCCTGTGGCTCGGCGTCCTCGTCGCGCCGGAGGACTCCCTGGTCGGAGGACCACTGGTCGGCATCCTGGCGATCGCGTCGTGGTGGGTGACGGCCATCTGCGGCGTGCTCATCCTCGCCCGCTGGCTGCCGGCGAAGGGCCGGCACGTGCCCGAGGCGGCGGGTGACGGCTGGAGCGACGGCCCGGGCCTGTCCCTCCTGGCCCACCTCGGCATGGTGGTGGGCGTCCTCGTCTTCACCTACGCCTACCTCACCGCCGCTGTCTGATGGGCCGCCCTCTCGGCACGTCGCTCGGCACGTCGCTCGTGACCGTCGCGCTGATGGCGTCCGGCCTCCTGGCGACGGCGCCGGCCCACTCCGTCGAGGCGGGCGCGGGCGATCGTCCCGCCGTGGTCGAGGCCCGCACCATCGGGCACTCCGTGAAGGGCCGCCCGATCCGCGCCTGGCGGCTGGGGGAGCCGGGCAAGCGGCGGATGGTGCTGATCTCCACGATGCACGGCAACGAGCCGCACACCCGCAGGATCCTGGAGGCCCTCCGCGACGGCCGACCCGTGCGGGGGATCGACCTGTGGGTGGTCCCGACCTACAACCCCGACGGCCTGGCCCGGGGCTCGCGCCGCAACGCCCGCGGCGTCGACCTCAACCGCAACTTCCCCTACCGGTGGACCGACCTCGACGGCAGCCACGAGTCCGGTCCGCGACCGGCCAGCGAGCCCGAGACCCGCGCGGTGATGGCGTTCCTCGAGGAGATCGACCCGAAGCGGGTGATCAGCTTCCACCAGCCGCTCCACGGCGTGGACACCGACACCAAGGACCCGCGGTTCGCCCGTCGCCTGGCCCGCGCACTGCGCCTGCCGCGTACGTCGCTCGACTGCGGCGGCCTGTGCCACGGCACCATGACGATGTGGTTCAACCACCGGTTCCGCGGCTCCGCGCTCACCGTCGAGTACGGCAGCCGTCCGACGCGGCACCGGATGGTCGTGCAGGCACCCCGGCAGGTGCTCGACGTGCTCGGCGCGCAGCGCACCTCCCGGTGACGCGCTCCTAGCGACCCTGGAAGACCGGCTTCTCCTTGGCCACGAAGGCGTCCACCGCGGCGAGGTGGTCCTCGGTGCCGCCCGTGAGCGCCATCTTCTCGGCCTCGAAGGCGAGCGAGTCGTCCAGCGCGTGGGCCGCCGAGTGCGCGACCGCCTGCCGGATGGACCCGAACGCGACGGTCGGCCCGGCAGCGAGCCGGGCGGCGAGCTCGCCGACGGCGTTCGCGAAGTCGCCCGCCGTGACGACCTGCGTGGCCAGCCCGAGCTCGAGGGCCTCCTGGGCGGAGACGGTGCGCGGGAAGTAGAGCAGCTCCATCGCCTTGGCCGTCCCGACCAGGCGCGGCAGCGTCCAGCTCGAGCCGGTGTCGCACGACAGCGCGACCCCGGCGAAGGAGGTGTTGTAGCCGGCCGAGTCGACGAGGATGCGGAAGTCGGCCGCGAAGGCCAGGCTCGCCCCGGCCCCGGCGGCGACGCCGTTGACGGCGGCGATCACGGGCTTCGGCATGGTCGCGAGCGCCAGCACGATCGGGTTGTAGTGCTTCTCGACGGTGTCCGACAGCGGCACGTCCGTGTCGCCCTTCAACCCGGCCAGGTGCTCCTTGAGGTCCTGGCCCACGCAGAAGGCCCGGCCGCTGCCGGTGAGCACCACGCACCGCACCGTCGGGTCGGCGGCCACCTGCTGCACCGTCTCCAGCAGCAGGTCCTTGGTCGCGACGTCGAGACCGTTCATCGCCTCGGGCCGGTTGAGGGTGATCGTGGCCACCGAGTCGACGACGTCGAGAAGCACGGGGGCGGACTGCGCGGGGGGCGATGAGCTCGTCATGGGGGCAGTCTGCCCGACGCCCGCGGGGTGTCCGCGCGCCCTGTGGTGCCGATCACGTGGGTCATGAGGGATAATGAATCCTGTACGACGCCTATCGGGGCGGCAAGGCACGAGTCAGCCGCCTCGATTCGCATGTGAAGAGCCACCATCCACTCGAAGATGGCTGAACAGGAAGAGGTGCGCCGATGGCCGCCATGAAGCCCCGCACGGGCGACGGACCGCTCGAGGTCACCAAGGAAGGACGCGGCATCGTCATGCGCGTCCCGCTCGAGGGTGGTGGGCGGCTGGTGGTCGAGCTGAACGCCGACGAGGCGACAGCTCTCGGTGACGCCCTCAAGGGTGTCGTCGGCTGATCGTGGCCACGACTGCGCAACTCCCTCCTCAGGTCTCACCGCCCGAGTTCGCCCTCAGCCCCGCGCTGCCGCACCAGATCGGCGGGGGCGAGGTGTGGGCCTTCCCGGTCCTCCCGGACCCGGACGGGGTGCTGCTCGGCCCCGGCGCCGACGAGGCGTCCGAGGTCCTCGGTGTCGACCTCCTGGCGGCCCTCGAGGCCGCCCGGGCCACCGGGCGCGCGGGTGAGGTCACCGCGATCCCGGTGGCGCCGCTCGCCCCCTCCGACGACGTGGGCGAGGTGGGCCTCGTGCTCCTCGTCGGTGTCGGCGAGGGGTCGGTCGTGGACTTCCGCCGCGCCGGCGCCGCGGTGGCCCGCGCGACGAAGGACCGCGCCAGCGTGGTCACCTCGCTCGCGGCGATCGCCCCTGACGATGGCCTGGGCGCTCTCGTGGTCGGGGCGATGCTGGGGTCCTTCACCTTCCACTGGCGCTCCAACGGCCCGCAGGAGCGCCCGGTGGCGCGCATCGTGCTCGCCGGCGTGAGCGACGACGGCGCGGACGAGGAGCTCGCCCGGGCCATCGCGCTCGGCGGCGCCGGCTGGCGCTCGCGCACCCTGGCCACCGTCCCGGCCAACCTCAAGACCCCGGCGTGGCTGGCCGAGCAGGCCGTCGAGCTCGGTGGGGCCGCCGGCCTCGAGGTGACGATCTGGGACGAGGAGCGGCTCGCTGCCGAGGGCTTCGGCGGCATCCTCGCCGTGGGCGGCGGCTCCGCCAACCCGCCCCGGATGATCCGCATGGACTACATCCCTCGCGGGGCCACCAAGCGGATGCCCACCGTCGTGCTCGTCGGCAAGGGCATCACCTTCGACAGCGGCGGGCTCGACATCAAGCCCAGCGAGAGCATGCTCACCATGAAGCGCGACATGAGCGGCGGTGGCGCGGTGATCGCCGCGATGGCCGCGCTGCGCGACGTCGACTGCCCGGTCCGGGTGATCGGGCTGGTGCCGGCCGCGGAGAACGCCATCAGCGGTTCCGCGATGCGTCCCGGCGACGTGATCACGCACTTCGGGGGTCGCACCTCCGAGGTCAACAACACCGACGCCGAGGGTCGCCTCGTGCTGGCCGACGCGATGGCGTACGCCGTCTCCGAGCTCGCCCCGACCGTCCTGGTCGACATCGCCACCCTGACCGGTGCGATGAAGGTGGCACTGGGCCAGTGGACCGGCGGCTACTTCGCCAACCACGAGGTCCTGGCCGCGCACGTGGAGTCGGCCGCCGAGGCCTCCGGTGAGAACATCTGGCGGATGCCGCTGGTCGCGGACTACGAGGACCAGGTGACCTCCAAGATCGCCGACGGCGACAACGCCGCCGGTGGTGCGGGTGCGATCACGGCGGCGCTGTTCTTGCAGTACTTCGCCGGCGACGTGCCGTGGGCGCACCTCGACTTCGCCTCCGCCGCCGAGTCGCCGGCCGACCGGCACGAGTGGACGGCCGGGCCCAGCGGCTACGGGCCGCGCCTGCTGCTCGCCTGGCTCGGGTCCGACGACCCGCTGGAAGGGATCGCCTGATGCTCGGACTCACCGTCCGCTGGTCGCTCGCCGACGCACCCGAGGGTGTGGAGGAGCAGCTCGCCACCTACGTCGCGGAGTCCTCGCACGCCCGGTTCACCGGCATGGCCGGTCTCCGCTTCAAGACCTGGCGGATGCGCCGGGGGGAGTGGTTCGAGGGCTGCTACGTCTTCGCCACCGACGAGGCGCGCGAGGAGTTCCAGCGCACCTTCGCCGCGGGTGCCGCCGAGTCCCCGGGCTCGCAGATCATCGGGTCGGCGCCGGTCCTGATCGAGGAGTGCGACGTCGTGGCGGTCGCCGAGGGCTGGGACGGCTTCGTCGCCGCCCCTCGGACCTAGGCCTCCGGGGCCCACTCCTTCTTGGCGGCGAGCAGCCCGTCGCCCACGGGCAGCAGGACGGGCACGAGCGCCTCGTGCTCGGCGATCGTGCGACCCAGGTCGCGGATGGTCACCGTCTCCTCGTCGCGCTGCGCGGGGTCGGCGACGCGGTCGTGCCACAGGGCGTTGTCGAACGCCACGACCCCGCCGGGGCGCAGCAGCCGCAGCGCCTCCTTGAGGTAGGCGGCGTACTCGCGCTTGTCGCCGTCGCAGAACACCAGGTCGTAGTGCCCGTCGGTGAGGCGGGGGAGCACGTCGAGCCCGGCGCCGGCGATGGTGCGGGCGCGGTTGCCCGGGATGCCGGCCTCGGTGAAGGTCTCCTTGGCCAGGCGCTGGTGCTCGGCCTCGATGTCGACGGTCGTGAGCACGCCGTCGGAGCGCATGCCGCGCAGCAGCCACAGGCCCGAGACGCCGGTGCCCGTGCCGATCTCCACGACCGCGCGGGCGTCGAGGACGGAGGCGAGGAACCGCAGTGCGGCCCCGACGCCGGGGCCGACCGGCGCCACACCCACCTCCTCGGCTCGGCTGCGGGCGGCGGCGAGGATGTCGTCCTCGGCCACGAACGTCTCGGCGTAGGACCAGCTCGCGGGCTTGATCGGCGTGGGGTGGTGGGGCACGGGCTGACACTATCGCGGCGCCGGCTCTCGCACGTGTCCGGGAACACACGCGGCACCTCGCTCGTTGGACGCTGTACGCCGCCGTGCCGGGCACGCCCCGGGCAGCGGGAAGTTCTTGGTCGGAGCGCACGAGGTTCACAGGGAACTCTCAGGCGGACTGCCTAGCGTCAGGAAGGACAGCAGACCGGTGCAGCTTCGGTCGAGGAAGACGACGAGCCAGGGGGCTCCCGTGGGCGAGCAGGTCGACACACCTCTGGTGACGGACGGGATCCCGACGTGGGACCAGGTCGTGGAGCAGCACTCCGACCGGGTGTTCCGCCTGGCCTACCGGCTCACGGGCAACCGTCCCGACGCGGAGGACCTGACGCAGGAGGTCTTCGTGCGCGTCTTCCGCTCGCTCGACACCTACACGCCCGGAACCTTCGAGGGCTGGCTGCACCGCATCACCACCAACCTGTTCCTCGACGGCGCCCGCCGCAAGCAGCGGATCCGCTTCGACACGCTCTCCGACGAGCGCGCCGCCAGGCTCACCAGCCCGGCGCCCGCCGCGGAGCTCGCCGTGTCCGAGCAGACCTTCGACGACGACATCGAGACCGCCCTGGCCACGCTGCCGCCCGACTTCCGTGCCGCCGTCGTGCTGTGTGACGTCGAGGGCCTCAGCTACGAGGAGGTCGCGGAGATCATGGACGCCAAGCTCGGCACCGTCCGCTCGCGCATCCACCGTGGCCGCAGCATGCTCCGCAAGGCCCTCGCACACCGCGAGCCGGCTGCCGGTCGTGAGCGCTACCGAGGGGCGGTGTCCTGATGACGCACCTCGGGTCCCGGGTCAGCGCCCTCGTCGACGGCCGCCTCGCGCCTGAGGAGGAGGAGCGCTGCTGGGCGCACGTCCACGCGTGCCACACCTGCCGCGACCTCGTCGAGCACGAGGGCTGGGTGAAGACGCAGCTCGCGCAGCTCTCCTTCGGGCCCTCGGAGCCCTCCCGCGACTTCAAGTCGTCCCTCGTCGGCCGCTGCTCCGCACTCGACCCCCGCGCGGCCTCCGCGCTCAGCGCCCCCCCGTTCCGGACCGCCGGGCACCGTCCCCGTCGCGGCCTCGTCGCCATCGGCGGCGGCGCCGCGAGCGCCTGCGTCGTCGGGGTGCTCGCGCTCGGGGTCGCCGGCGCCCCCCGGCTCGACCCGCGCCCGCCGGCCACCGACCTGAGCCGACCGGTCGTCCCCGCGACCCCGGTCACGAACGTCGACGACCGCACCGCCCGTGGGCCGGTCTCACCCTCCCGGACGCCCCTGGCCGAGCGCCTCGTGGCGATCCGGGAGAAGATTGCTCCGTGAGCGACGAGCACCAGCCCGAGGAGCCGACCTCCGACGAGCCGACGCAGCCCCTCGCCGGCTGGCGCGCGCCCGCGCCGCAGCCCCAGCCCCAGTCCCAGCCACAGCCCCAGGGCCAGGCCTACGGGCAGGAGCCCGGCATGCTCGCCGGCCCGCCGCCCGCCACGGTCCCGTTCGGTCCTCCCGGACCGCCTCGCCCCGATGTGGCGTACTTCGGTCCCGGCCCCTACCCGCCCGGCTACGGCCAGCCGGCCGGCCCCGCTCGCGCCCGCAAGCTCCCGCTGTGGATGTGGCCAGCAGTGGCGGCCGTCGCCCTCGTCGTGGGCGTCCTCGGCGGACTGGCCGGGGGAGCGTTGCAGGACGAGCTGTCCTCCCAGCGCGGCACGATCGACAACGGCCTCGACGGGGTCCGGACCCAGACCGCCGCACCCCTCGACGCCGACAACGGATCGGTGCCGGCCGTCGCCCAGGCCCTGCTGCCGAGCACGGTGCAGATCGTCGCCGGGGCAGAGGGCCAGGGCGGTCGCGCGACCGGATCGGGCTTCGTGCTCGACCGGGAGGGGCACGTGGTGACCAACAACCACGTCGTCGCCTCCGCGGTCGAGAACGACGGCCCGCTCGTCGTCATCGACCACGAGGGTGAGCGGCACGAGGCCACCGTGGTGGGCCGGAGCTCGGTGTACGACCTCGCCGTGCTCGACGTCGACGGTGCCGAGTCCCTCGAGCCCGCGGCGCTCGGTGCCTCGCAGGTGCTCCACGTCGGCGACCCGGTGATCGCCTTCGGCGCGCCGCTGGGCCTGAGCCAGACCGTCACCTCCGGCATCGTGAGCGCCCTCAACCGCCCCGTCACCACCTCGGGCGAGTCCGACGACGACTCCTCCTACATCAACGCCGTGCAAACCGACGCCGCGATCAACCCCGGCAACTCCGGCGGGCCGCTCGTCAACCTCGCCGGCGAGGTGGTCGGGGTGAACTCGGCGATCGCCACCAACGGCGGTGTCGCCGGCGAAGCAGGCAACATCGGTGTCGGGTTCGCCATCCCGATCGAGCAGGTCCGCACGACGGTCGACCAGATCCTGCGCACGGGCGAGGCGGAGTATCCCGTCATCGGTGCCCAGGTGCGCACGGGCGGGGAGCCCGACTCCGAGGGCGCGACCATCACGGAGGTCATGCCCGACACGCCCGCCGAGCGGGCCGGGCTGAAGAAGGACGACGTGATCACGGCGGTGGGCGACCAGCCCGTCAGCGACGGCATCGCCCTCATCGTGGCGATCCGCACGCACCTGCCGGGCGAGACCGTGACGATGTCGGTGCTCCGCGGCGGTGAGGAGCAGACCGTGGAGGTCGAGCTCGACGGCAAGGTCGGATAGACCAACCCACGGTCAGTCGACGTCGGTCGAGCCCGCCTCGGCCTCGACGAACGGGTGCTCGTCGACGAAGGTCCGGGTCTGCGCGTACATCCGCTGGATGAACTCCTCGAGCTGCACCCGCTCCACGCGCCACTGCCCCCGCCCGCCGATCTTGATCGCCGGCAGCTCGCCGCGCCGGACCAGGGCATAGACCTGCGCCCCGGAGGTGTTCAGCACCTCGGCCACGTCGGCGAGCGTCAGGAAGCGGGGGTCCTCGGCCATGGGGTCATCGTGCCACCGAGTCGGTGAGGCGCGACGTCGCCCGGCCGGGCTCCTGTGGAGAGACAGGTGTGAAGTGCGGCCCGGGCGGCAATGATGACCGCGTGTCTCGGAAACCGTCGCGTCCCACGCGCCCTGTCGACGTCCCTGCCGCGAGTCGTACGACGTCCCCGGGATGGCGCGACCCGCGCCTCTGGATCGGGGTCGCACTGGTCACCGGCTCCGTCGTGGCCGGGGCCCGCATCCTGGCCGGCGCCGACGACATGACGGCGGTCTGGTCGGCCTCGTCCGACCTGGTGGCCGGGCAGACGCTCACCGCCGACGACCTCGCCGTGACGCGGGTGCGCTTCGACGACGACGCCGACCAGGAGCGCTACCTCCCGGTCGACGACGAGCTGCCCGCGGCGCTCACCCTCACCCGCCCGCTGGCCACCGGGGAGCTGGTGCCCGCGGGCGCCCTCGGCGAGCAGCCCGACGACGACACCGTGGCGGTCTCCATCGCCGTGGCGGCCGAGCACGTGCCGACCGACCTCGTCCGCGGCTCGCGCGTCGACGTGTGGGTCATCGGTGAGGACCGGCGCTCGCGCGCGGCCGCCGAGCTGGTGCTCGGTGACGTGCTCATCCTCGACGCGCCCCTCGTCTCGGACTCGTTCGCCTCCGCGACGAGCCGCCAGCTCGTCCTGGCAGTGCCCCACGACGACGAGGAGTCGCTCGGACAGGTTCTCGCGGCCAGCGCCGACAACCGCGTGCGCGTCGTCGGCCGGGGCTGACGGCCGTGATCTGCGTGCTGCTCCTCGCAGCAGGGGAGGCGTGGGAGTCCCCGGCCCTGGCGGACCTGGAGGCCCACCCCGGGGTGGTGGTGCTCAAGCGCTGTGTCGACGTCGACGACCTCCTCGCGTCGGTCACCAGCGGGCAGTCCGACGTGGCCGTGGTCTCGCTCGACGCACCGGGCCTCGACCCGGCCAGCACCGCCCACCTCCGCCGCCACGCCGTGCGACCCGTCGCGGTGACGACCTCCCGCTCCGACGACCTCGACGTGCGCGAGCACGCGCAGCGGCTGGGCATCACGGCGGTGGTCGGAGCCGGTGAGCTGGCCTCCCTGGCGTCGGTGGTCGTCTCGGTCGAGGACGCGGCCGACACCCATGCGCGCGACGGCGCTGCGGTCGAGGTGCTCCCCGACGTCGTGCCGGCCGAGGACGGCGCGGACGGTGGTCGCGTCGTCGTGGTCTGGGGGCCGGGCGGCGCCCCGGGGCGTACGACGGTCGCGACCAACCTCGCCTGGGAGGTCGCGAGCCGCCGCACCGACGTCGTCCTGGCCGACCTCGACCCCTACGGCGGCGCCGTGGCCCAGCAGCTGGGCGTGCTCGACGAGGTCTCCGGACTGCTCTCGGCCTCGCGGCTCGCGGGGGCGGGCCAGCTCGACGACCGGTTCGCGTCGGTGTGCCGGGGGATCGGCGAGCACCTCGCCGTGGTGACCGGGCTGCCGCGGGCCGACCGCTGGCGTGAGGTGCGTGCCGCGCAGGTCGACCAGCTGCTCGAGCGGGCGCGCGCCTCGGCCCAGGTCGTCGTCGACACCGGGTTCTGCCTCGAGGAGGACGTGGGCTCGGACTTCGGCGGACGTCCCGGGCGCAACGCGCTCACCCTGGCCGCGCTCGAGCAGGCCGACGAGGTCGTGGTCGTCGGCGCGGCCGACCCGGTGGGCCTCACGCGCCTGGCGCGGGGGCTGGTGGACCTGCGCGAGCGTGCCGGCGGGATCCCGGTCCGGGTCGTGGTCAACCGCATGCGCAGCTCCATCGGCTGGTCGGAGAAGGAGATCGCCGGGATGGTCGAGGGGTTCAGCCGGGTCGCGGGCCTCCACTTCCTCCCGGAGGACCGTGCGGCCGTCGACAAGGCGCTCGTCTCGGGGCGCCCGTTGGCCGAGGTGGGCGACTCGCCCCTCGTGCAGGGCATCGCCGCGCTGGCCGACGCGCTGTTCCCCGTGAGCGTGCCGTCGGTCCCTGCGGGGCGGCGTCGGCGGGGACGTCGTCCACGCTGACAATCTGACGATCGTCAAGATTTGCCTTAGATTGGGTACTGCTTCGAAGGAATTCTTGGGGCATTCGAAGGAGAAGCCAGTGCTCAATCCGCATCGGGCGACCGGGATCGCCGTAGTCGCGCTCACCCTGACCGTCACCGCCACCGCGGCCTCCGCCGCGAAGATCTCGCCCGGCACCACGGGGAACGACGTGATCGTCGGCAACGCCAAGCCCAACCGGATCATGTCCCTCGGCGGACGTGACCGAATCACGGGCAGGGGCGGCGACGACACCGTCTACGCCGGCAAGGGCAACGACCGGGTCACCGGTGACGCCGGCAACGACTGGATCACCGCCCAGCCCGGGAGCGACTGGGTCGCGGGCGGCCTCGGCAACGACAAGATCGACGGCGGCCAGGGCGACGACGAGCTCTACGGCAGCGACGGCGACGACCTCCTCTCCGCCAGCATCGGCAACGACGTCGTCTTCGGCGAGGCGGGCAACGACGTGCTCAACGGCGGCCCCGGCACCGACCGCATCTACAGCGGCGACGGCGCGGACAAGAGCATCGGCGGCGACGCCGACGACTGGATCGACGCCGGCCCCGGCGACGACGGCGCCATCCAGGGCGGGCCGGGCAACGACGTCCTGATCGACGGCGACGGCAACGACGTGAAGCTCAAGGGCGACGAGGGCGACGACGTCGTCTTCCTGGGCCCGGGTGCCGACAAGGTCTTCACCGAGCAGGGCAACGACGTCATCTACGTGCTCCCGGACGGGTTCGAGGACAAGATCCACTGCGACGACCCGACCCAGAGCGACGCCGGCAGCGCCGACCAGGTGCTGTTCGTCGGTCGCCGCGACCCGCAAGACGTCGTCGACTACCGCGGCTCCTGCGAGATCGTCAAGGTGGTGCAGGACCTGCCCGCAGGGTGGCCCTACGGCCCGGTCACGCAGCGAACAGCAGGTACAGACCTCCCACGGTGAAGCCCACCATGGCGAAGAGCAGCGGCAGCTGACCGGTCAGCTGGTGCCGCGGCGGCAGCAGCTTGACCGCCCGGTCGTGCGCGGCCACGACGCCGACGACGTGGCCGAGCGTCACGGCCAGGACCTTGGTCACGGCCAGGAACGTCGGGTGCGCGGAGAGCCAGTAGTTCACCTGCAGGTCGCCCGTGCCGAGGTAGTTGTCGCCCCGGCTGAACGGGTCGCTCAGCTGGATCAGCGTCGTCTGCCCGTACTCCACTAAGTAGGTCAGGTAGTGGGCCACGATGTAGCCCACGATGATCGGCACCACCGAGTGGGCGAACAGGTCGGGCAGCGCTCGCCGCGGCGTGTCACCGCTGACGCCGGTGGCCATCGTGGCGACGGTGAGGACCAGCGCCACGCCGGCCGAGAACGCGACCAGCGCGACGGTGTCCGGCGCGACGCGTGAGGTCTCGAGCGACTGGACGAGCGTGAGCCAGGGCGTCGACTCGCGGAAGGAGTCGAACGCGGTGCTGCCGAACAGCACCCCGACCACGGCGACGAGCCCGGGCCGCGGCACCAGCGTGTCGAGGTTGGCCAGCGGGCTGCGCAGCACCAGCGCCCCGTCGCGGCGACCCCAGATCGAGAGCTTGGCGACCAGTGACGAGTAGACCTCGAAGGGGTCGGCGCGCTCGAGGAACGTCGTACCCCACACGGCGGAGCCGATCAGCATGATGCCGAGGTAGGCGGCGCACCACAGCCGCACGGGGCCGAGGTCGGTGGAGCCGGGGTAGACGAGCTCGAGCCAGACGAAGGAGAAGAGCCCGAGCGCGGCGGGCCAGTAGCCGAGCCGGGCCGGGTAGGGGTGCAGCCCTTCGCCCTCGGGCACGCCCGACACCTTGGCGAACAGCATGCTCACCGTGCGGGCCGGGCTGATCGCCCTGAAGACCGGGCCGAGCAGCAGCGAGGCCGGCACGATCCCGACCCACAGCAGGACGTAGAAGGTCCCCAGGAACGGGTTGACCAGGGTGTCCTTGCCGAGGACGGCGGCGGCCGCGACGTAGAGGAAGAACGCCATGCCCAGCACGCGGGCGGTGACGGCCAGCGCGCGGGAGGACACGAGGCGGTCGAGCCAGGCGGGGGCCGGACGCCCGCTGGTCGCGGGGTCGTAGCGCGGCTCACGCCACGCCACGGCCAGGACCGTGAAGGAGATGACCAGCGCCGCGACCGCGCCGGCGATGGCCAGCTCGGAGGGGATCGGCAGGTCCTTGGCGCCGCCGAGCCCGTGCGCCGAGATCGAGGCCATGGGTCAGCCGACCCTTCTCAACGCACTTCGAGCTGGAGCACGACCGTGTCGGGCTCGTGGCTCTCCACCTCGACCACGCCCGGGCGGTCGATCGTGATCTCGTGCTCGCTGGTGCCCGCCTCGTAGGCGATCTCCTGCTCGGGGGTGGAGTGCACGTGCATCTCGCCGGGCTCGTCGGCGGTGACGGTGAGGACCAGGGTCTGGCCGACCGCCAGCTCGACGCGCTCGCCGTTGGGGGTGAAGGAGTCGCCCTCGCGGGTCACTGTGACCGCGACCGAGTCTCCCTCGTTGGACGAGCCCTGGGTCGCGGGCGGGTCGGCGTCGTCACTGCCGCTGCAGGCGGTCAGGCCCAGGGAGAGCACCAGGGCGAGGGGGGCGGCGAGAGGGGCAAGGCGCGCGAGGCCGCGACCGGACACGAATTTCTCCTTCAGCTGTTTTCCGCACGAGACGGTGGTCACGACACGCAGTCGGCCACCGCCTCTGCCAGAATCCCATGCGGGACAAGCGTTGCCGACGAGAGGGCAGGACATGACGGAGCGGCTCCGGCCGCGGGACCTGGCCATCCTGGCCGCAGAGTCCCCCACGACGCCCATGCACAACGCCACCCTCGAGATCTTCGACCCCGGTGACTCCGGCTTCGACCACGACCGCCTGGTCGAGCTCATCGCCGACAGGATCGCCTTCGTGCCGCGCTACCGGCAGCGGCTGCAGACGGTGCCGGGCCGCCTGGCCAACCCGGCGTGGGTGGACGACGAGAACTTCGACCTCGGCTACCACGTACGCCGTTCCGCGCTGCCGCGTCCGGGGACCATGGACCAGCTCCGCGAGCTCGTCGCCCGCATCGCCTCCCGCCCGCTGGACCGCAGTCGTCCCCTGTGGGAGGTCTACTTCGTCGAGGGGCTCGCCGACGGTCGGATCGCGCTGCTCACCAAGAGCCACCAGATCCTGGTCGACGGTCGCGAGACCGTCGACATCGGACAGGTGCTGCTCGACACCTCCCCGGACCGCTCGCCCCTCGGCCATGACGACGACTGGCGACCGCGACGCGCGGCCGGGCCGGTGGCCGCTGCGGTCAATGCCCTCACCGACAGCCTCGAGAGCCCCCGCACCCTCTGGTCGACCACGCGGGCCAACGCCGAGCTCCTCGGACGGCAGGCCTCGGCGACGGGCGCCCGGGTCGCCGAGGTGGCCCATGCCCTCGCCGGCCGCGGGCCGGTGCACTCCACGCCGGTCCACCGGCGGTTGTCCCAGCAGCGGCGCTTCGTGGCCGTGCGCACCGAGCTCGCCGACTACCGCGCCATCCGCGAGGTCCACGGCGGCACCGTCAACGACGTCATCCTCGCCACGGTGGCAGGCGGCCTCCGCGGCTGGCTGATGACGCGCGCGGAGTCGATGGGCGGGCTGCGGACGATCAAGGCGATCGTGCCGATGTCGGTCATCGACGACGAGCTCGAGGCCACCTCGCTCGGCAGCCAGGTCACCGGGCACCTGGTGAACCTGCCGATCAGCGAGGCCAGCCCGGTCGTACGCCTCCACCAGGTCAGCTACGACCTCAAGGCCCACCGCGACAACGGCCGCAACGTCTCGGCCCGCCGGTTGTCCGGGATCGCCGGCTTCGCGCCGACGACGTTCCACGCCCTCGGCGCGCGGCTCGCCACCGCCGAGCTGCGCCGCGGGTTCCACCTGTCGATCACCAACGTGCCCGGCCCGCAGTTCCCGCTCTACGCCGACGGCGCGCGGATGCTGGAGTCCTACCCCGTCCACCCCTTGCTGCCCGACCACCCGCTGGCCATCGGGGTCACGTCCTACGACGGCGGCGTGTTCTACGGCATCACCGCCGACCGCGACGCCGTGCCGGACGCGGACGTCCTCGGCCAGTGCGTGCTGGAGTCGCTCGAGGAGCTGAAGGACTCGGCCTCCGACTCGCGGCCGCGGGCCCCGCGCGGGCGGAAGAAGTGACCCGCCGCTACCTCCCGACCACACTGCCGCGGCTCGCGGAGCAGTGGGACGGCGAGGGTCCGGAGCTGCGCGACCCCGTCCTGGCCGAGGACGACGCCGAGGAGACGGAGTACGCCGCCCTGATGACCGCTGCCGACGCGTCGGCCGAGCTGCTGGCGGGCCTGCCCGACGGCCGTCGGCGCCGGGTCGTGGTGGTGGTCGAGACCGCGTCGGCCGAGGCCCCGGTGACGTGGCGCGACGTCGTCGCCGTCCACGTGGACGACCGCGACGACGCGGACCCCGACGACGACCTCGCCTGGTGGGCGACCCAGGAGATCGACGACCTTTTGAGGCTCGGGTGACTCTCTGACACGATCAGCGTCATGGACGCGATCACCTTTCCTCCGGCTCCCACCAACGAGCCGAACCTGACCTACGCCCCCGGCAGCGCGGAGCGGGAGACCCTCGTCGCGGAGCTGGCGCGGCTGGAGAAGAAGCAGCAGTCGTTCCGCGCGGTGATCGGCGGGCGGCGCCGCAACGGTGGCGGCGCGGAGATGAAGGTCGTCCAGCCGCACGACCACGCCCACGTGCTGGGCACGTTGAAGAACTCCACGACCAAGGACGCCGAGGCCGCGATCAAGGCCGCCGCCGACGCCGCGCCGGCCTGGCGCGCGATGCCGTTCGACGAGCGCTGCGCGATCATCCTCAAGGCCGCCGACCTGCTGGCCGGCCCGTGGCGCCAGACGCTCAACGCCGCCACGATGCTGGGGCAGTCGAAGACGGCGTTCCAGGCCGAGATCGACGCCGCGTGCGAGCTGATCGACTTCTGGCGCTTCAACGTCCACTACGCCAAGCAGATCCTCACCGACCAGCCGATCGCCAACAGCCCCGGCATCTGGAACCGCACCGACCACCGCCCGCTCGAGGGCTTCGTCTACGCGATCACGCCCTTCAACTTCACCGCGATCGCGGGCAACCTGCCCACCGCCCCGGCGCTGATGGGCAACACGGTCATCTGGAAGCCCTCGCCGACCCAGCAGCTCGCCGCGTCGCTGACGATGGAGCTGCTCGAGGAGGCCGGCATGCCGCCGGGCGTGATCAACATGCTCCCCGGTGACGGCCTCGAGGTGTCGAAGGTGGCGCTGGCGCACCGCGACCTCGCCGGCATCCACTTCACCGGCTCCACCCCGACCTTCCAGCACCTGTGGCGCACGGTCGGGGAGAACATCACCGGCTACCGCTCCTACCCGCGCATCGTGGGGGAGACCGGCGGCAAGGACTTCATCGTCGCCCACCCGTCCGCCGACCCCGACGTGCTGCGGGTCGCGATGATCCGGGGCGCGTTCGAGTTCCAGGGCCAGAAGTGCTCGGCGGCCTCGCGCGCCTACGTCCCGAAGTCGGTGTGGGCGAAGATCAAGGACCAGCTGATCGCCGACACAGAGGCGCTCGCGATGGGTGACGTCACCGACTTCACCAACTTCATGGGTGCGGTGATCGACGACCGCGCGTTCGCCAAGCACAAGGCGGCGATCGCGCGCGCCAAGCGGCAGAAGCACCTCACGATCCTGGCCGGCGGCCAGGTCGACGACTCGGTCGGCTGGTTCGTGCGACCGACCATCGTGGAGTCGACCGACCCGACCGACCAGATGTTCTCGGACGAGTACTTCGGCCCGATCCTCGCGGTCCACGTCTACGACGACGCCCGGTTCGAGCAGGTCGTGGAGCAGATGGAGTCGTTCGCCCCGTACGCCCTGACCGGCGCGATCATCGCCCAGGACCGCGCGGCCATCGCGTGGGCCCGCAAGACGCTGCGGTTCGCGGCCGGCAACTTCTACATCAACGACAAGCCGACCGGCGCGGTCGTGGGCCAGCAGCCGTTCGGCGGCGGTCGCGCGTCGGGCACCAACGACAAGGCCGGCGCCGCGGTCAACCTGCTGCGCTGGACCTCGCCGCGCTCCATCAAGGAGACCTTCGTGCCGCCGAAGGACCACCACTACCCGCACCAGGGCTGAGGCGTGCTCCGTCCTCTGTGGCACATGGGCGCCCTGCACCCGGTCGAGCAGGGGCTCACGCTCCTGCTCGCCGTCGGGCCCTTCGTCGTGCTCGGGATCGTGGTCCTGCTGCGGCGCAGGGAGGACGGGGCCGACTAGCGGCTGAGCCACTCCACGCCGACCTCGTGCTCCTTGTCGAGCGCCTCGCTGAAGAGCCCGGCGATGAGCGACTCGATCTTGCCGCCGACGAGCGGGATGCGGACGGACAGGTCGAGGTCGATCGACTCGGTCGTCGTCGCGCCGGACTCGGTGAGCACCAGCGTGCCGACCGCCTCGCCCGGCTTGCCGGGGATGAGGAGGTGGACGTCCGCCGACGTGGGGGAGGTCCAGGTCTCCTTCTGCACGATGAGGATCTCGTCGCCGACGAACTTGCGGGCGAACGACGGGAGGTCGTCGCCGGAGCGGACCTGCTCGATCGTCACCAGGTCGCCGGCCACGACGGCCGAGCCGCGCACGACCTTCTGCCGCTCGAGCACGGCCTCGCGGAACGCCTGGTCGTCGAGCATCGCGGCCACGGCCTCCGCCGGGGCGTCGTACGTCAGCTGCTTGGTGAGCTTCGTGCTCATCGGGGAACCACCGCATCCTGTGTCGTCGTGGGAGCCGGAATCTGCGGCCCATCATGGCCCAGGGAGCGAAGTGACGCGCCGGTAGGGACCCGTGTTGTGAGGGTCACACGGCGGGTTCTATGGTCGGGTCGTGGCGACGCCCGAGGAGACCAAGGACCAGCAGCTCGACGCGGCGACGGAGGGACGACCGGACTGGGTGGACCTGGTCCGCGCGTACTACCGGCACGTGGCTCCGGAGGAGGTCGTCGAGCGGTCGCCGGAGGACCTGTTCGGTGCGGTCGCGTCCCACCGCGAGCTCGCCTCGTCACGTCCGCAGGGCACCGCCGCCGTCCGGGTCGTCACCCCCACGAGCGCTGAGTCCGGATGGTCGGCGGCCGGCCGGTCGGTGGTCGAGGTCGTCACCGACGACATGCCCTTCCTGGTCGACTCGGTCACGATGGAGCTCGCCCGCCTCGGGCACAACGTGCACTCCGTGATCCACCCGCAGCTCACCGTCGAGCGCACCATCACCGGCGAGCTCCAGCACGTCGCCTCGCCGGCCGAGCAGCCGCACGGCGACACGGCCGCCTCAGGTGCCGAGTCGTGGATGCACGTCGAGATCGACCGCACCGACGAGGCCGAGGCCGCCGAGATCACCGAGGGCGTCCAGCGCGTCCTGCGTGACGTGCGGGAGTCGGTCGAGGACTGGGCCAAGATGCACGCCCAGGTGCTGACCGTGGTGTCCGAGCTCGACGACAACCCGCCCCCGCTGTCGCCGGCCGAGATCGAGCAGGGCCGCAACTTCCTGACCTGGCTGGCCGACGACCACTTCACGTTCCTCGGCTACCGCGAGTACCAGCTCGAGGCCGAGGAGGGCGCCCCTGAGGAGTGCGGCCTGCGCGCCCTGCCCGGCACCGGCCTCGGCATCCTGCGCCACGACCAGGACCTGTCCGCCTCGTTCGCCAAGCTGCCGCCGATCGCGAAGGCCAAGGCCCGCGAGAAGACGCTGCTGGTGCTGGCCAAGGCCAACTCGCGTGCCACGGTGCACCGCCCGGCCTACCTCGACTACGTCGGGGTCAAGACGTTCGGTCCGGACGGCGAGGTCGTCGGCGAGCGCCGCTTCCTCGGCCTCTTCTCCAGCGCCGCCTACACCGAGTCGGTCACCCGCATCCCGGTGCTGCGCGAGAAGGCCAAGGAGGTCATGCGCCGCGCCGGCTTCGACCCGCGGAGCCACGCGGGCAAGGCGTTGATGGACACCCTCGAGAACTACCCTCGCGACGAGCTGTTCCACACCTCGCCGGCCGAGCTGGCCCCCGTGGCGCAGGACGTGATGTTCGCGCGCGAGAGGCGCCAGCTGCGGGCGTTCGTGCGCCGCGACACCTACGGCCGCTACGTCTCGGTGCTCGTCTACCTCCCGCGCGACCGCTACAGCACCGCCGTGCGCGAGCGGTTCGCCGAGATCCTGCGCGAGGAGCTCGGCGGCGAGCACGTCGAGTTCACCGCGCGCGTCAACGAGTCGACCACCGCGCGCGTGCACTTCGTGGTCCACCCGCCCAAGGGCCACCACATCCCGGAGATCGACGTCCCCGACCTCGAGCGCCGCCTGACCGAGGCCTCGCGCTCGTGGCGCGACGACTTCATGGCCGCGGTCGTCAACGACTACGGCGAGGCCGAGGGCTCGCAGCTGGCGCGCGCCTGGGCCGGCGCCTACCCGGAGGCCTACAAGGAGGACTACACCCCGCAGCGCGGCTCCGCCGACCTGGGCCGCATCGAGGCGATCAAGGGCGACGAGGGCATCGACCTCGCACTCTTCGACACCGACGAGAAGGGCGGCGGCCACCGTCGCGGCGAGTCGCGGCTGAAGGTCTTCCGCGTCGGCGAGCCGCTCTCGCTGAGCTCGGTCCTCCCGATGCTCACCTCGATGGGCGTCGAGGTCGTCGACGAGCGGCCGTACGAGCTCGAGGGCCTGTCGCGACCGTCGTACATCTACGAGTTCGGGATCCGTCACGGCCGGGTGCTCCCGCCCCACGAGCGGACGCTGTTCGCGGAGGCGCTGCGTGCCGTCTGGGACGGCTACAACGAGATCGACGGGTTCAACCAGCTCGTCCTCGCCGCCGGCCTGACCTGGCGCCAGGCCACCGTGCTCCGGGCCTACGCGAAGTACCTCAAGCAGGGCAACTCACCCTTCGCCCTCGACTACATCGAGGAGGCGCTGCGCAGCAACGTCGACATCACCCGGCTCCTCGTCGAGCTGTTCGAGTCGCGCTTCGACCCGGGCCGCGGTGACCGCGCGCTCGACGCCGGTGCCGAGGCCCGCACGGCGAAGATGGAGGCGATCGAGGAGCGCCTCGCCAAGGCGCTCGACGACGTGGTCAGCCTCGACCACGACCGCATCCTGCGCTCCTACCGGACCCTGGTCCGCGCCACCTTGCGCACCAACTTCTTCCAGCGCACGGACGCCGGCGAGGTCCACCAGTACATCTCCTTCAAGCTCGAGCCGTCGGCGATCCCCGACCTGCCCGAGCCCCGCCCGCGCTACGAGATCTTCGTCTACAGCCCCCGGGTCGAGGGCTCGCACCTGCGCTTCGGCGCCGTCGCCCGCGGTGGCCTGCGCTGGTCGGACCGTCGCGACGACTTCCGTACGGAGGTGCTGGGGCTGGTCAAGGCGCAGATGGTCAAGAACACCGTGATCGTGCCGGTCGGCGCGAAGGGCGCGTTCTTCTGCAAGCAGCTGCCCGACGCCTCCGACCGCGACGCGTGGATGGCCGAGGGCGTGGCCTGCTACAAGACGTTCATCTCCGGCCTGCTCGACATCACCGACAACCTGGTCGACGGCAAGACCGTGCCGCCGCGCGAGGTCGTGCGCCACGACGGAGACGACTCCTACCTCGTGGTGGCGGCCGACAAGGGCACGGCGACGTTCTCCGACATCGCCAACGGTGTGGCCAAGGACTACGGGTTCTGGCTGGGCGACGCCTTCGCCTCCGGTGGCTCGGTCGGCTACGACCACAAGGCGATGGGCATCACCGCCAAGGGCGCGTGGGTCTCGGTGCAGCGGCACTTCCGCGAGCGCGGCATCGACTGCCAGACCGAGGACTTCACCGCCGTCGGCATCGGCGACATGTCCGGCGACGTCTTCGGCAACGGCATGCTCTGCTCCGAGCACACCCGCCTCGTCGCCGCCTTCGACCACCGCGACATCTTCATCGACCCCGACCCCGACGCCGCGGCGTCCTTCGCCGAGCGGAAGCGCCTCTTCGAGCTCCCCCGGTCGAGCTGGAAGGACTACGACGCCTCGCTGATCTCCGAGGGCGGCGGCGTGTGGCCGCGCTCGGCGAAGTCGATCCCGGTCTCGGCGCAGGCGCGCCAGGTGCTGGGCCTGTCCTCCGACGTCACGGCGCTGACGCCCGCCGAGCTGATGAAGGCGATCCTGCTCGCGCCGGTGGACCTGCTCTGGAACGGCGGCATCGGCACCTACGTCAAGTCGTCCGAGGAGACCAACGCCGACGCGGGCGACAAGGCCAACGACGCGATCCGCGTCAACGGCGAGGACCTCCGCGCGCAGTGCATCGGTGAGGGCGGCAACCTCGGCTTCACCCAGCTCGGCCGGGTGGAGTACGCCCGCTACGGGGTGGGCGGCAACGGCGGTCGGATGAACACCGACTTCATCGACAACTCCGCCGGCGTGGACACCTCCGACCACGAGGTCAACATCAAGATCCTGCTCGACAAGGTCGTGCGGGCCGGTGAGATGGACGAGACCGCCCGCAACGCGCTGCTCGCGGAGATGACCGACGAGGTCGCCGCGCTGGTGCTGCGCGACAACTACGAGCAGAACCTCGCCCTGGCCAACGCGGAGGCGCACGCCCCGTCGCTGCTGCACGTCCACGAGGACTGGATGCGCGCCCTCGAGCGCCGCGGGGTGCTCAACCGCGACCTGGAGGGACTGCCGAGCACGCGGCAGGTGCGACGTCGCCTCGACCGCAAGCAGGCGCTGTCGTCGCCGGAGCTCTCGGTGCTGCTCGCCTGGACCAAGATCGTCCTGGCCGAGGAGCTCATCGACTCCGACCTGCCCGACGACCCCTACCTGCGCGAGGACCTGATCGCCTACTTCCCGAGCCGGATGAAGCCCGAGCTCGAGGCGGCCATGGAGGACCACCCGCTGCGTCGCGAGATCATCGTGACCCAGGTCGTCAACGACCTGGTCAACGGTGCGGGCATGACGTTCTGGCCGCGCCTGCAGGGGGAGACCGGGGCCACCGCGGCCGACCTGACCCGGGCCAACTTCGTGGCGCGCGAGATCTTCGGCTCGTTGCAGCTGCGCCACGACATCGCCGCGCTGGACAACCAGGTCCCGGCCGAGCGCCAGACCCGCATGCGGATCGAGATGCGTACGCTCGTCGAGCGCGCGTCGCGGTGGCTGGTGACCAACCGGCGCCCGCCCCTCGACTCCCGCGCGACGGTGGAGTTCTTCCGCGGTCGCGTGCAGGCGGTGATGGCCGAGCTGCCGGGCATCATGAGCGGCCACGAGCTCGACGACTACGTCGCGCGCGAGAAGCGCCTGAGCGACAACGGCGTACCCGCGGAGCTGGCATCCCGCGTCGCGGTCCTGGCCCCGGCCTACAGCCTGCTCGGCATCGTCGAGACCGCAGACCGGCTCGACCTCGACCCGGCCGAGGTGGCACGCGTCCACTTCGCCCTCGGCGAGCGGCTCGGCCTCCCGGCACTGGTCGAGCGGATCTTCGCGCTGCCGCGCGACGACCGCTGGCAGACCATGGCCCGGGCCGCGGTGCGCGACGACCTCTACGGCGTGCACCAGCAGCTGACGGCCCAGGTGCTGGAGTCCACCAGCGCGGACGACCCGGCACCGGCCCGGGTGGCCGCGTGGGAGAACGCCGACGAGGAGCTGATCGAACGCGCCGCCGCGACGCTCGAGGAGATCTGCCGCGAGGAGACCGCGGAGCTGGCCCGCCTCTCGGTCGGCCTGCGGGTCGTGCGCGGCCTGCTGTCCTGATCGGTCCTGGCTGATGGGTCTGCTCTGGGTCACGCCCCGGGCCCGCCTGCGCAGGCTGGCGTCCCGTGGCGGGCCCAGCCCGCTGGCCGGGCGCACGGTGCTCGTCACGGGCGCCAGCTCGGGCATCGGGGAGGCCACCGCGCTGGCGGTGGCCGAGCGGGGCGCCCGCGTCGTGCTCGTCGCCCGGCGGGAGGCGGAGCTCGAGCGGGTCCGCAGCACGATCGAGGCCCGCGGCGGCACCGCGACGTCGTACGCCACCGACCTCAGCGACCTCGACGCGATCGACGCGCTGGTCGAGCGGGTGCTGGCCGAGGTCGGCACCGTCGACTACCTCGTCAACAACGCCGGGCGCTCGATCCGCCGCTCCCTGGCGCTGTCCCACGACCGCTTCCACGACTTCGAGCGCACCATGGCGATCAACTACTTCGCCCCGGTGCGCCTCACGATGGGGCTGCTGCCCGCCATGCGCGCGCAGGGCTTCGGCCACGTGGTCAACATCGTCACGTGGGGCGTGCAGATGAAGGCGCCGAAGTTCGCCGCCTACATCGCCTCCAAGACCGCGCTCGACACGTGGTCGCGCATCGCCGGGCGCGAGACCTACGCCGACGGCGTCACCTTCACCAACATGCGGTTCGCGCTGGTGCGGACCGCGATGGTCGCGCCCACCGACGCGTACGACGACCGCGCGAGCATGACTCCGGAGCAGGCGGCCGCCAAGGTCGTGCGCGCGCTGGAGGAGCGCCCGGTCACGTGGGACACCGCCGCCGGCCGGGTCGGCGAGGTGGTCAACGTCGTCGCGCCACGTCTCAGCGACGCCCTCATGTCGCGCTTCCACCGCAGGATGCCGGACTCGGCGGCTGCGCGCGGCCTGTCAGAACAGCAGTAGCGCGGCCACCACGCCGGCGGCCACGACCGCCCAGCGGAAGACCGCGTCCGGCAGCTTGCGGCCGATGCGCGCGCCGACGTAGCCACCCACCAGCGAGCCGGCCGCCAGCAGGACTGCCACGTCCCAGCGCGGGTCGGCGACGAACACGAAGACGAGGCCCGCCACGATGTTGCCGACCATCAGCGACAGCGTCTTCAGGCCGTTGACGATGCGCAGCTCGAGGTCGGTGCCGATGCCGAGGACGGCGACCATCATCACGCCCGCACCGGCGCCGAAGTAGCCGCCGTAGGCACCCGTGACCGTCGCGAAGAGCGTCGTCGCGGGGGACATGTGCCGGCGCTCGGCGAGGCGTTCGCCGTGACGCTCCTCGTGCCGCGCCCGCAGCCACCGCGCGATGCGCGGCTGGACGCCGACGAGCAGGCAGGTGAAGAGGATCAGGTAGGGCACGATCGCCTCGAACACGCCCGGCGGCAGGCCGAGGAGGAGGGCCGCGCCCATCACGGCGCCGATCGCGCAGACGACCACGATCACCTGGGCGATCGGCCCCGCCTCGCGGACCTCCCGGCGGTAGCCGACGACGCCGCTCAGGCCGCCGGGGATGAGGCCGAGGGTGTTGGACACGTTGGCCACGACCGGCGGGAGCCCGAGGCCGACGAGGACCGGGAAGCTCAGGAGGGACGCGACCCCGACCGTCGAGGAGAGCACGCCGGCGCCCAGCCCGGTCGCGAGGACCAGGACCACCTCGGCAGGTGTCACGGCTGCTCGCGCAGGAGCGCCACGTCGCTGACCATCTCGACGTGGGCGTGCATGGCGTCGGCCGCGGCGGCCGGGTCCCCGGCACGGATCGCCTCGGCGATCGCCCGGTGACCGGCGAGGGAGTCTTGCGGGCGCCCGGGCTGGCCGAGCGACTCGAGGCGGGTCTCCTTGATGAGGTCGCCGATCTCGTCCATCAGGCGCGCGAGCAGCAGCGAGTGGGACGCCGCGGTCACGGCGCCGTGGAAGCGCTCGTCGCCCTCGACGCCCCGGCCGCCGGCCTCGATGTCGGCCTCCATGGAGGCCAGCGAGTCGTCGATGCGGGCGAGGTCGTCGTCGGTGCGACGGACGGCGGCCAGCGCGGCGATCTTGGTCTCGAGGGCGTCGCGCGTCTCGATCACCTCGGGCAACCGGTCGGCGTGGCTGCGGATCGCCTCGACGATGCGGGTGGTCTGGCGGTGCCCGGCGGTGACGACGGTGCCGTCGCCGTGTCGTACCTCCACGACGCCGATCACCTCGAGCGCCACGAGCGCCTGGCTGAGCGTGGCGCGACTGACGCCGAGCCGCTGCGCGAGCTCGCGCTCAGGGGGGAGGCGGTCGCCGGCGCTGAGCCCGTTGTCGCCGATCCACGACGAGATCTGGCCGGCCACCTGCTCGTAGAGGCGGGTGCGGAGCAACCGGGGCGGGAACGAGGGGTCGGACATGCGGACACCCTATTGACCAGCGGCCCATTGTCCTATTGGCTAGGCCACTGTGCCACGCACGTGATGAGGGTCACCCCCGTCCCTCCGTGCCGGCGCCATCTACTCGGAGGTGTGGACCATGGGTCCCGAATGGATTGCGATCCTCGCGCTGATCGCCCTGTTCCTGGTGGGCACGCTGCTGCCCATCAACATGGGCGCGCTGGCCTACGTCGCCGCATGGCTGGTCGGGATGTACTCCCTCGGCCTGGACGAGAAGGAGATCCTCGCCGGCATCAGTGCCGACCTGGTCCTCACCCTGATCGGCGTCACCTACCTGTTCGCCATCGCACGGCAGAACGGCACGGTCGACCTCATCGTGAGGACTGCGGTGTCCTCGGTGGGCGGCCGCGTGGCGCTGATCCCGTGGGTGATGTTCGCCGTCACCGCGGTGATCACCGCGATCGGTGCCGCCAGCCCGGCGGCCTGCGCGATCATCGGCCCGATCGCGCTCGGCTTCGCCGGCCGCTACGGCATCAGCCCGCTGATGATGGGCATGTTCGTGGTGCACGGAGCCCAGGCCGGTGGCTTCTCGCCGATCTCGATCTACGGCACGATCACCAACTCCGTGATGGAGGACGCCGGGCTCGGTGCCTCGCACCTGACCATCTTCTTCTCCAGCCTCGCGGTGAACACCGTGATGGCCGCGATCCTCTTCGTCGTCCTCGGCGGCCGCAAGCTCATGTCGGTGCGGATGGACCCTGACGGAGAGCTCGTGCACGCTGGCGGCGGCACGGTCGCCGACGAGCGTGGCGCCATCGGCGGACGCGTGCACCCGGACCGCTCCGACCGCAAGTCGGCCACCGGCGCGACCCCGACCACCGGCACCCCGCCGTCGACGGACCCCGAGCAGACCGGCAGCACCAAGGAGCACGTCCTGACCCTGTTCGCGTTCCTGGCCGTCGCCGTCGTGGCCCTGGCCTTCGACAAGAACATCGGTTTCGCGGCCATCACCGCCGCGGTCCTGCTCTCGGTGCTGACCCCGAAGGCCTACAAGGACACCGTCAAGCAGATCGCCTGGCCGACCGTGCTCCTCGTCGCGGGCGTCAGCACCTACGCGACGATCCTCACCACCGCCGGCTCGCCCGAGTTCGTCGGGAAGTGGGCCGCCGGCCTCGGCGCCGTGGCCATCGGCGCGCTGATCCTCTGCTACGTCGGTGGTGTGGTCTCGGCGTTCGCGTCCTCCACGGCGCTGCTGCCGGTGATCATCCCGATCGCGATCCCGCTCATCGCCGAGGGTGGTCTGTCGGCCGGCTTCTTCGTGGCGGCGCTCGCGGTCTCCTCGACGATCGTCGACGTCAGCCCGTTCTCCACCAACGGTGCCCTGATGCTGGCCAACAAGCCCGACACCATCGACGAGAGCACCTACTACAAGCAGATCCTCACCTACGCCACGATCGTCACCCTCGTCGGCCCCGCGCTCGTCTGGGCTGCCCTCGTCCTCCCCGGATGGAGCTGACCATGACCGGACCCCTGGCCGACCTGCTCGTCGTCGACCTGACCCGGGCCCTCGCCGGGCCGCACGCCACCCAGATGCTGGGCGACCTCGGTGCCCGCGTGGTGAAGGTCGAGGCTCCTGGCACCGGCGACGACACGCGCGGGTGGGGGCCGCCGTTCGTCGGCGAGCCCGACGCCCGCCAGTCGACCTACTTCCTCTGCACCAACCGCAACAAGGAGTCGATCGCCCTCGACCTCAAGGACGCGGGCGACAAGGACGTGCTGCTCGGCCTCGTCGAGCGTGCGGACGTGCTGGTGGAGAACTTCCGGACCGGGGTGCTGGAGCGCCTCGGCCTCGGGATCGAGGAGCTGATGCGGCTCAACCCGCGCCTGGTGGTCCTCTCGATCACCGGTTTCGGCCACGACGGGCCCGAGGGCGGTCGCGCCGGCTACGACCAGATCGCCCAGGGCGAGGCCGGCCTGATGTCGCTGACGGGCTCGGGCCCCGACGACCCGCAGCGCGTCGGCGTGCCGATCGCCGACCTGCTGTCGGGGATGTACGGCGCCTACGGCGTGCTCGCCGCGCTGCACGAGCGCGAGCGCACCGGCAAGGGCACCGTCGTGCGCACCTCGTTGCTCGCCTCGGTCGTCGGCGTGCACGCCTTCCAGGGCACGCGGTGGACGGTTGCCGGCGAGGTCGGCCGCGCCCAGGGCAACCACCACCCCTCGATCGCGCCCTACGGCCTGTTCCACTGCCGCGACGGCGCGGTCCAGATCGCGCTGGGCAGCGAGGGGCTGTGGAAGAAGTTCTGCGCCGGCTTCGGCCTCGACCCCGACGCCGAGGGGCTCGCCACCAACGGCGAGCGCGTCGCCCGGCGCGCGCAGGTCATCGAAGTCGTCGAGCAGGCGTTCGCGGACTGGGACGCCGAGCCTCTGCTCGCCCGGCTCGCGGAGATCGGCATCCCGGCCGGCAAGGTCCGCACCCTGGACGAGGTCTACGGGTGGGACCAGGTCGCCAGCCAGGGGCTGCTCGTCGACGTCGAGCACGCGACCCTCGGGCACCTGACCCTGCCCGGCCCGCCGCTGCGGTTCTTCGACGCCGCCGGGGCCGAGGTCACCCGCCGGGACCACACGGCACCCCCGCTGCTCGACCAGCACTCCGACGAGATCCGCGCCTGGGTCGGGGGTGGCGGAGCGTGACAGAGGCGAGGCGCTGGACCGCCCCTGAGCTCCTCGACCTGGTGCTCGACGAGGGCACCTTCACCTCGTGGGACGCCCCGGTCGACCTGTCCGGGGTCGACGACGACTACCGCGCGGTCCTCGAGGCGGCTGCCGCGAAGGCCGGCACCGACGAGTCTGTGCTCACGGGCCGCGGTGAGGTCCGGGGTCGCCCGGTGGCCGTGGTCGTCAACGAGTTTCGCTTCCTCGCCGGCTCGATCGGCCGCGCCGCCGCGGACCGCATCACCGCCGCCGTACGCCGTGCCACGGCCGAGGGCCTGCCCCTGCTGGCCAGCACCGCGTCGGGCGGCACCCGCATGCAGGAGGGCACACCCGCCTTCGTGCGGATGGTCGAGATCTCGCGGGCCCTCATGGACCACCGCGCGGCCGGCCTGCCCTACCTCGTCCACCTGCGGCACCCCACCACCGGTGGCGTCTACGCCTCCTGGGGCTCGCTCGGCCACGTCACCGTGGCCGAGCCGGGCGCGCTCGTCGGCTTCCTCGGGCCCAAGGTCTACGAGGGTCTCAACGGCCGGCCGTTCCGCCCCGGCGTCCAGGTGGCCGAGAACCTCGCGGCCAACGGCGTCATCGACGGCGTCGTCGGTGCCGAGGACCTCCCGGCGATGGTCGACGCGGCCCTCGCCGTCCTCGTCGACGCCCCCGGCCCCGGCCGGCTGCCCACCCGCGCCTCACGCCCGCTCGGCGACCACACCGCGTGGGACAGCGTCGCGCGCACCCGACGTACGGACCGGGCGGGCGTGCGCGACCTGCTCGCCCACGGCGCGAGCGGCACGCTCCAGCTCCGCGGCACCGACGAGGGCGAGCGCGACTCGAGCGTCCTCGTCGCACTGACCCGCCTCGACGACCAGCCGTGCGTCGTCATCGGGCAGGACCGCTCCCGCCAGACGCCCGGCCACGCCATGGGACCGGGGGCGCTGCGCGAGGCACGCCGCGGGATGCGGCTGGCCCAGGAGCTCGGGCTGCCGCTGGTGAGCGTCATCGACACCCCCGGCGCCGAGCTGTCGCCCGAGGCCGAGGAGCGCGCCATCGCCGGCGAGATCGCCCGCTGCATCGCCACCTTGACCACGATGACGGTGCCCACCATCTCGGTGATCCTCGGCCAGGGCTGCGGGGGAGGGGCGCTCGCCTTCCTCCCGGCCCGGACCGTGGTCGCGACCGAGCACGCCTGGCTGTCGCCGCTCCCGCCGGAGGGCGCCAGCATGATCGTGCACGGCGACCCGACCCACGCCCCCGAGATGGCGGCCCGGCAGCGCATCCGCGCGGCCGACCTGCTCGCCGACGGCGTCGTCCAGCACCTCGTGCCGGAGGTCGAGGGGGAGTCCCCCCGCGACCTCGCCGTCGCCGTCGCGGCCGAGGTCGGGACGCGGCTGCGCGAGCTGAGCGGGCGTACGCCGGTGGCCCACGCCTCCTGAGCTGTCGAGGGCCCGGTCAGCTGGCCTTCTTGGCCGCTGTCTTCTTGGCGGGAGCCTTCTTCGCGGCCGACTTCTTGGCGGCGGTCTTCTTCGCTGGGGCCTTCTTGGCCGGCGTCTTCTTCGCGGCGGACCTCTTGGCGGCGGTCTTCGCGGGCTTCGCGTCGGCCTCGTCGACCTGCTCGCCGCGCGCGGACTTGGCCGCGGCCACCGACTTCTGGAGGGCCGCGAGCAGGTCGACGACCTCGCCGGAGGTCTTGGTCGAGGTCTCGGTGCGCTTGATCTCACCGCCCTCGATCTTCGACTTCACCAGGGCCTCGACGGCACCGGCGTAGTCGTCCTCGAACTCGGTGGCGTCGAAGTCGCCGGCCAGCGTCTCGACGAGCATGTGGGCCATCTTGACCTCGGAGTCCTTGACGTCACCGGTCTCGACGGAGAAGTCGGGTGTGCGGATCTCGTCGGGCCACATCATCGTCTGGAGCACGATCACGTCGTCCTTGACCCGCAGCACCGCGATGCTGGTGCGCTGGCGCAGCGCGACGGTCACCACCGCCATCCGGTCCGCGTCGAGCAGCGCCTGGCGGAGCAGGGCGTAGGGCTTGGCGCCCGCGCCCTCGGGCTCGAGGTAGTAGGACTTCTCGAAGAGCAGCGGGTCGATCTGCTCGCGGGGCACGAACTTCTCCACCGCGATCTCGCGCGACGAGGCCGACGGCAGCTCGGCCATGTCGTCGTCGGTGAGGATGACCATCTCGCCGTCCTCGGTCTCGTAGCCCTTGGCGATGTCGGCGTAGGCGACCTCCTCGCCGTCGAGGGAGCAGACCCGCTGGTACTTGATCCGGCCGCCGTCCTTGGCGTGCACCTGGCGGAAGGACACGTCGTGGCTCTCCGTCGCGGCGTAGAGCTTCACGGGGACACTGACCAGGCCGAAGGAGACGGCACCCTTCCAGATCGCTCGCATGCGACGACGATAGCCGTCACATCAGACACACGTCTCCCTCCAGATGGGGGACGCAGGGATGCCAGACTGGCCCGCGTGCGCCCCATGCTCGCCAGCAAGACCGACCGCGTGCCGACCGGCGCGCAGTGGCTGCACGAGGTCAAGTGGGACGGCGTGCGCGTGCTGGTCGACGTCCGCGACGGGGTCGTGCGGATGACCAGCCGCAACGACAACAACGTCACCGCGGCGTGGCCCGAGCTCAGCGTCGCGCCGCTGGGGACCCGCGACCTGATGGTCGACGGCGAGGTGATCGCCCTCAACGACCGCGGCGTGCCCGACTTCCGGGTGCTCCAGCACCGGATGCACCTGCGCAACGCCAAGGAGGTCGCGCGGCTGGTGAGGTCCGTGCCGGCGACGCTGATGGTCTTCGACCTGCTCCGCCTCGACGGCGAGGACCTCACCTCGCGCCCGCTGGAGGAGCGACGCGCCCTGCTCGATGAGCTGCCCCTTGCCGACTCGACGTGGCAGGTCCCACCGGCGTACGACGACGGCGAGATGCTGTTCGCCGCCACCCTGCAGCAGGGGCTGGAGGGCGTGGTGAGCAAGCGGCGGACCTCGCGCTACCGCTTCGACCAGCGCAGCGAGGACTGGCGCAAGCTCGCCCACCGCCACCGCGGGTCCTTCGTGGTCGGGGGCTGGCGCCCCCAGGTCGGTACGACGAACCGGCTGGCCGCGCTGCTCGTCGGTGAGCAGACGCCTGAGGGCCTGCTCTACCGCGGCCGGGTCGGCAGCGGCATCGCCGGCGCCACGAGCGCCCGCCTCGCCGAGCTCCTGGCGCCGCTGACCAGACCCGCCAGCCCCTTCGCCGACGAGGTGCCGCGCGTCGACGCCGAGGGCACCTTCTGGGTCGAGCCGCGGGTCGTCGTCGACATCGACACGCACGGCCTCGGCTACGAGCGCCTGCGCCAGCCGTCCTTCCAGGGCGTGCGCACCGACCTGACCCCCGAGGACCTCGCATGAAGTGGCTCCTGGCAACCCTGCTCGTGGCCGCGACGACGCTCGCGGCGCCGGCGAGCGCGCAGTCCGACGTCGTCAGCCTCGGCGGCGTACGCGTGGAGCTGCGCGAGGGCACCACCCAGGTCGTCACCGTCAACCACGCCCGCGGCACCCGCGCCCGGGTCTCGCTGTGGCGGCTGACGAGCGAGGGCTGGAAGCGGCAGCTCACCACGGCGGGCGGTCGCACCGGCTACGGCGGCCTCGTCGACGGCCACCGTCGCCGTCAGGGGAGCGGCACCACGCCGCTCGGCACCTACGGGCTGCCGTCGACGTTCGGCACCCACGCCGCCGACCCGCGCGCGGCCCTGCCCCACCACCGCATCCGCCGCGGCGACCACTGGGTGCAGGACAACGCGTCCCGCTTCTACAACCGGCTGCGCAACCAGCGGCAGGGCGGCTTCCGGTGGTGGCTGCCGCCGTCGGACCCCGACTCCTCGGAGCGGCTGACCGACTACCGCCGCGAGTACGAGTGGTCGGTCGTCACCGACTTCAACGTCGAGCAGGTGCGCCACCGTGGCTCCGGCATCTTCCTCCACGTCAACGGCCGCGGGCCCACGGCCGGGTGCGTCAGCGCGCCGCGCCGCTTCGTCCGCGCGCTCGTGCGACTCCTCGACCCGGCACGGGTCCCCGTCATCGGGATCGGCCGATGAGCGAGCTGCAGGTCGACGTCGAGGGACGCACCCTCACCATCAGCAACCTCGACAAGGTGCTCTACCCGCGCACCGGCACCACCAAGGGCGAGGTGCTCAACTACTACGCCCAGGTCTCGCCGGTGCTGCTGCCGCACCTGGCCGACCGGGCCGTCACCCGGATCCGCTGGCCGCACGGGGTGGAGAAGGCGAGCTTCTTCGAGAAGAACGTGCCGGCCGGCACCCCGTCGTGGGTGCGTACGGCCGAGGTGCCCACCTCCGGCTCGCGCTCGGGCAAGGGCGACGGCACCATCCGCTTCCCGATCTGCGACGACCTCGCCACCCTCACGTGGCTCGCCAACCTCGCCGCGCTGGAGCTGCACGTCCACCAGTGGACCGTCGAGGCGGACGGCACCCCGCGCCACCCCGACCGTCTCGTCATCGACCTCGACCCGGGCGAGCCGGCAGGGCTGCACGAGTGCGCGCAGGTGGCGCTGATGGTGCGCGACGCCCTGGCCGAGCGCGACCTGGGCTGTACGCCGGTCACGAGCGGCAGCAAGGGCCTCCATCTGTATGCACCCATGGACGGCGCGCTCGACAGCGACGGCACCACGGCGCTGGCCAAGGAGGTGGCCGAGGCGCTGCAGAAGGAGCACCCCGACCTCGTCACGAGCGTGATGACGAAGGCCAAGCGCCCGGGCAAGGTGTTCCTGGACTGGTCGCAGAACTCCGGCTCCAAGACCACGATCTCGCCCTACTCGCTGCGGGGCCGGGAGCGACCCACCGTTGCCGCACCCCTCACCTGGGAGGAGGTCGAGGCCGGCGCGGAGGACGAGCTGACGCTCGAACAGCTCACGATGGACCAGGTGCTGGAGCGGGTGGCCGAGCTGGGCGACGTCTTCGAGGCCTGAGCAAACGCCTCCCAACCGCCGAACGTCCATCTATGCTCCTTGGCATGGTGCACGACGTGCTGGTCGTAGAGGACGAGGAGGACATCGCCGTCCCGTTGATGCGCACCCTCGAGCGCGAGGGCTACGACGTCAGCCGCGTCTCGGTGGGTTCCGAGGCGGTGTCCTTCGTCGTGGAGGAGGGGCCAGCCGTGGTCATCCTCGACCTCGGCCTGCCCGACATGGACGGCATCGACGTGTGCCGCCAGATGCGCTCCGGCGGCTATACCGGCGGGATCATCATGGTGACGGCGCGCGCCGGCGAGCTCGACCGCGTCGTCGGCCTCGACGTGGGCGCCGACGACTACCTCGCCAAGCCCTTCGGCCTCGCCGAGCTCCTGGCCCGCGTGCGCGCCCTGCTGCGCCGCAGCGCCTCGAGCGCGCCCGATGACACGAGCGTCACCACGTCGTCGGGCCTCAGGATCGACGCCGGCTCACGCCGCGTGCACCTCGGGGACCGCGAGATCGCGCTCACGGCCAAGGAGTTCGACGTGCTGGCCGTCCTGGCCAACAGCCACGACAAGGTCGTGCCGCGCGAGACCCTGATGAACCAGGTCTGGGACCAGAACTGGTACGGCTCGACGAAGACGCTCGACGTCACCATCGGGCGCCTCCGCAGCAAGCTCGAGGCCGCCGACGCCGGCGAGAAGGTCGTGGCCATCCGGGGCGTCGGGTTCCGCCTCGAGACCGGCACCTGACCGGTCTGCACCAGACCGCGGCGGGCAGCCCGCGCCCCTACCATGGGAGCCGGGAGAGTGCCCATGGGTCGTCGAGCAGTGCTGGTGGCCACCACCATCCTCATCCTGGGAGTCACGAGCTCGGTCAGCGCCGCGGCCCCCTGGACGGACCGCGGGTGGGGACGCCTGTCCGCGAAGGCCTACCAGCGCTCTGACCTGTGCGCGAACCTGCCGGGTGTCCAGCGGACGGTCCCGCCCGGCTACACCAAGGACGCGAGCGGCGCCTGCCTCCCGCCCCCCATGCCGACCCCGACGCCGACCGCGCCGCCGCCGAACGCCGTCCCCGATCCGCAGCCCGGCTTCACGCGGGTCTTCACCGACCAGTTCGACGGGACGGCGCTCGACCCGGCGAAGTGGCTCTCCTACACCGGGACCTTCACGTCGTCGGAGGGGTGCAACGAGCCGGACAACCTCACGGTCGGCGGCGGCGTGCTGACCCAGGTCTTCGCCTACCAGGGCAGCGGCGTGTGCGGCGCCGGGTGGTACCACGGCTCGATGGTGGTGGACCGCGCCTACGGCGGGAACAACCAGTCGGTCACGGTCCGCTTCCGGGTCCTCAACGACGACCCCGCCACCACCGAGGCGTACCGCATCATCCCGATGCGCTGGCCCAGCCCGATCGACGACGGACCGGTGCCGCCGTGGTACCTCGGCGAGGCCGACTACTGCGAGGGCTCGAGCCTGGACGGGTGCTCGACCTTCCTGCACTACCGGGACGTGGACACCCAGGTCGTGCGGCGGCACACCTTCGACCTCACCCGGTGGCACACCCTCCGGGCCACGCAGCGGCCCGGCAACGACGTCGAGATCTACCTCGACGACATGGCCGTGCCCGTGTGGTCGTACGACGGCAACGCCACCACCGTGCCCGACGTGTTCCGGCGGACGGTGCTGCAGCAGGAGTGCGCGGGCACGTGCCCGACCACCCGGACCGGCTCGGAGCGCATCGAGGTCGACTTCGTGACCATCGACGACCACCGCTGAGGTTGGCCTGGTCGCTGGGCCCGGCTTGTCCACAACCTTTACCTTCGCCCTGTTTCCGCACCCCGAGTGCTGGGTAGCGTGACGGTGCACCTTCTCGGGGAAGCGGGGCACCATGACGGCGGAGCGTCTGGCGGTGGATCGGCCACTGGTCGAGCGCCTCGACGAGCAGGTGCGCGAGCGGGTGCGGCGCGAGGGTGTCGACCCGCAACGCGAGGCCCTCGTCGTACGCCGCATCGCCGAGGACGTGGTCTCCGAGCACGACCAGCTCAGCCTGACCGGGAAGGTCGCGCCGATCGCGGACGACGGCGCCATGGTCGGCGAGCTCGTCGCCCGGGTCTCCGGCTTCGGCCCGCTGCAGCCCTTCCTCGACGACCCCGAGGTGGAGGAGGTCTGGATCAACGACCCCAGCCGCGTCTTCATCGCCCGCCGCGGACGGCACGAGCTGACCAACCTGCGCCTCGACGCCGCCCAGGTCGACGAGCTGGTCGAGCGGATGCTCAAGTCGAGCGGACGGCGCATCGACATCAGCACGCCCTTCGTCGACGCGATGCTGCCCGAGGGCCACCGCCTCCACGTCGTGCTCGAGGGCATCACGCGCGGGTTCACCGCGGTCAACATCCGCAAGTTCCTGCTCCGCGCCCACCGGCTCGCCGACCTCGTCGCGCTCGGCAGCCTCACCCCGCAGGCGGCCCGCTTCCTCGAGGCGTCGGTGCGCGCCGGGCTCAACATCCTCGTCGCCGGCGGCACCCAGGCCGGCAAGACCACCATGCTCAACTGCCTGGCCGCCGCCGTGCCGGGCGGGGAGCGCGTCGTCAGCGCGGAGGAGGTCTTCGAGCTGAGGTTCAGCCACCCGGACTGGGTGGCCATGCAGACCCGTCAGGCCGGGCTCGAGCAGACCGGCGAGATCGTGCTGCGCGACCTCGTCAAGGAGGCGCTGCGGATGCGGCCGAGCCGCATCCTCGTCGGGGAGGTGCGCGCGGCCGAGTGCCTCGACCTCCTGCTGGCGCTCAACTCAGGGCTGCCCGGGATGTGCACGCTCCATGCCAACTCCGCGCGTGAGGCACTCGTGAAGATGTGCACCCTGCCGCTCCTCGCCGGCGACAACATCTCGGCGCGGTTCGTGGTGCCCACGGTGGCGACCTCGGTGGACCTCGTCGTCCACCTCGGGATGGGCGCGGACGGCCGGCGGCGCGTCAACGAGATCGTCTCGGTCCCGGGCCGGGTGGAGGCCGACGTGATCGAGGTCGAGCCGATCTTCGTGCGCACGGGTGCCGACCTCCGGCGCACGGGTGGCGTCCCCGCCCGCGTCGAGCGCTACGAGCGCGTCGGCATCGACGTGCACGCGCTGCTGGCCCCCGACCAGGAGGGCGAGCGGTGATGGGTGCGCTGCTCGGTCTGGGCGTCGGCGTGGGCCTGCTCCTCGTCTGGTCGGCCTTCGCCCTCCCGCGCACGCCTCGGCCGACCACGCCCACCACGTCCTCGCTGGGCCGCCTGCTCGGCCGTGCCGGGCTGGCGGACGTCACCGCGGCGAGCGTCGTCTCGCTGTGCGCCGTGCTCTTCGCCGTGGCCTTCGCCCTCGTGCAGGCCGTCTCGCGGACGATGCCGGTGGCGTTCGTGTTCGCGGCGATGGCGGCCTACGTGCCGATCGCCGTCCTGCGGCAGCGGGCGGCGCGGCGGCTGCGCGAGTTCGCCGAGGTCTGGCCCGAGGCGGTCGACAACCTCGCCAGCGCCGTACGAGCCGGGCTGTCGCTGCCCGACGCCGTCGCGGCCCTCGGCGCCACCGGTCCCGAGCCGCTGCGCCACGACTTCTCCCAGTTCGCGCTCGACTACCAGGTGACCGGGCGGTTCGGGGAGTGCCTCGACCGCCTCAAGGACCGCCTCGCGGACCCGGTGGGCGACCGCGTGATCGAGGGTCTCCGCCTGGCCCGCGAGGTCGGTGGTGGCGATCTCGGCCGCCTGCTGCGCAACCTGTCGGGCTTCCTGCGCGACGACGCGCGGACCCGCTCCGAGCTCGAGTCGCGCCAGGCCTGGACCGTCAACGGGGCCCGGCTCGCCGTGTCGGCGCCGTGGATCGTGCTGCTGCTCATGTCGTTCCAGACGACCGCGATCCGCCACTACGCCTCACCCGGCGGCGTGCTGGTGCTGGGGATCGGCTTCGGGGTCTGCGTCCTGGCCTACTCCGCGATGATGCGGATCGGCCGGCTGCCCGTCGAGAAGCGGATCCTGTCGTGAGCACGCTGGTCTGGGGCGCGCTGCTGGGAGGGGTCGCCGGCGCCGGGCTGCTGCTGGTCGGACTGCGGGTCAGCGTGCTGCGCCGACCCCGGCTGGCCGACCGGGTGCTGCCCTACGTCCGCGACCTGCCGGTGCGCGACCAGGCAGCGGTCCTGCGCCCGGCCTCGTCGTCACCCACCACGGCGGCCGCCGGCATCTTCGGCCCGGTCCTGCGCTCGGTCGCCGACCTGGTCGAGCGGGTGATGGGCGGCAGCTCCTCCGTACGCCGCCGGCTGCAGCGCGCCGGCCTCGACCGCACCGTCCAGGACTTCCGCGTCGAGCAGGCCGTCTGGGGGCTGGTCGGGTTCGGCGCGGCCGCGGGGCTCAGCCTGCTGCGCGCGCTCGGAGGAGTGGGTGGCGTCGGCTCGGCAGTGGTGTTCTGCGCCCTCGGGTTCGTCTGCGGTGTCTTCCTCCGCGACAACCGGCTCAGCACGCAGGTGAAGAACCGCGAACGCCAGGTGCTCACCGAGTTCCCGACCATCGCCGAGCTGCTCGCGCTCTCCGTGGCCGCCGGCGAGAGTCCCGTCTCGGCGCTCGACCGCGTCGTCACGCGCAGCCACGGCGCGCTCTCCGAGGACCTCGCCCACGTGCTGGCGCGCATCCGCACAGGGGAACCGGTCGGCCCCGCCTTCGAGTCCCTCGCCGCGAGCACCGGCCTGCCCATCGTCGCGCGCTTCGCCACCGGCATCACCGTCGCCATGGAACGCGGCACCCCGCTGGCCGACGTGCTGCACGCCCAGGCCGCCGACGTACGCGAAGCCGGACGACGGCTGCTCATCGAGACCGCGGCCCGCAAGGAGATCGCGATGATGGCGCCCGTCGTGTTCTTCGTCCTGCCCGTCACGATCCTCTTCGCCTTCTATCCCGGCGTGCTGGGCCTCCGGCTCACCGCGCCCTGACGACCTGCACCACTCGAAAGGACACGACCATGCACCCGTCGATCTCGGGACTCCTGTTCCACCTCAGCCAGCTGGCGGCGCCCGACCTCCGCCGTGACGAGCGCGGCGACGTGCCGGGCTGGGTGATGGTCACCCTGATGACCGCCATCGTCATCGCCGCGTTGACCCCGTTCGTCGGCGACGAGCTGCGAGGCCTGCTCGAGCAGGCCTTCGCGATGGTGAGCAGCTAGGTCGCACCCGTGACACCACGCGCGCGCACCAGCGAGCGCGGCGCAGCGGTCGTCGACTTCGTCCTCGTGCTGCTGGTCCTGCTGCCGCTGGTGCTCGGCATCCTCCAGCTCGCGCTCGTCCTGCACGTGCGCAACACCCTCGCCTCCGCGGCGGCCGAGGGGGCCCGGCACGCGGCCGTCGCCGGGTCCTCCGGGACGGCCGGCGAGGCCAAGGTGCAGGAGCTCGTCGACGGCGCCCTCTCGCAGGAGTTCGTCCGGTCGGTCACCGTCCGGCCGGCCTCCGTCGGCGGGGTCCCGGGCTTCGAGGCAGTGGTCGAGGCCGACGTCTCGGTCCTGGGCCTGGGCGGGCCCGGCGTGCACGTGCGGGTCGCCGGGCACGCGGTGGCCGAGCAGCAGGCGCTGACGCGGTGAGGCGCCGCGACGAGTCCGGCTCGGCCCTCGTCGAGCTCAGCTGGCTCGCGATCATCCTGCTGGTCCCGCTGATCTGGATCGTGATCGCGGTCTTCGAGGTGCAGCAGGGCGCGTTCGCGACGAGCGCCGCTGCGCGTGCCGCGGGACGGGCGTACGCCCTGGCCCCCGACGACGCGACGGGGGACGCGCGTGCCCGGGCAGTGGCCGAGCTGGTGCTCGCCGACCAAGGCACCCCTGGGCAGCGCGCACGGGTCAGCGTGCGCTGCGAGGCGCCCGGCGACAACTGCCACGTCGGGACGTCGGTGATCACCGTCCGCGTCGTCTCGGGCGTGGACCTGCCGTTCTTCCCCGCGATCCTCGGCAGGGGCGCGGCCAGCTTCTCGCTCGACGCGACGCACACGGTGCCGATCGGGCAGTACGTCGAGAGCGCGCCCGAGGAGGGGGAGTGAGGCGCGACGAGCAGGGCCAGGTCACCCTTCTGATCATCGGCTTCGCGAGCATCCTGCTGATGGCCGTCGTGGTCGTCATCGACGCGTCGGCGGCGTACCTCCAGCGGCAGGGCCTCGACAACCTCGCCGACGGCGCTGCGCTCCACGGCGCGGACCTCGGCTCGGCCGGCATCTACACCGAGGGGCTCGGTGACGACCGGCTGATCCAGCAGGAAGCCGCCGTCGAGGCCGCGGTCCGCGACTACCTCGCCCGTGCCGAGGCGGGGCGGAGGTATCCGGGCATCGACGTCGGCGTGCGCGTCGACACCGTCAACCGTTCGGTCACGGTCAGGCTGGAGGCGCCGCTCGAGCTGCCGCTGACGATTCCCGGCTCACCCGCCGCTCCGACCGTCGGCGCGAGCAGCACCGCCGCGGTCACGCTCGTGACCGACTGACGTCCAGCCCGATCCGTCATCCGGATTCGTACGCATACGGTCGGGTTCGTATGACGGATCGAGGAGAGCTCAGGACGGGCGGCCGCGCGTAACGGTCGTCACGCGAACCACCCCGCTGGATGGTCAGGAAAGGGGTAATCGGCCAGTCGCCGGTAGCGTCGTGCCGGTGACTGAGACCTGGCCGGGCACGGCCTACCCCCTGGGCGCCACCTTCGACGGCAGCGGCACCAACTTCGCACTCTTCAGCGAGGTGGCCGAGCGCGTCGAGCTGTGCCTCTTCGATCCCGACCCCAAGGCTCCCGGCGGCTTCCGCGAGACGCGCGTCGAGGTGACCGAGGTCGACGCCTACGTGTGGCACTGCTACCTCCCGACGATCCAGCCGGGCCAGCGCTACGGCTACCGCGTCCACGGACCGTGGGACCCGACGAAGGGCCTGCGCTGCAACCCGAACAAGCTCCTGCTCGACCCCTACGCCAAGGCCACGGCAGGCGAGATCGACTGGGACCAGTCGCTCTTCGGCTACGACTTCGGTGACGAGGACAGCAAGAACGACGACGACTCCGCCGCGCACATGACCCACGGCGTGGTCATCAACCCGTTCTTCGACTGGGAGGGCGACCGCCGCCTCGCGATCCCGTACAACGAGTCCTTCATCTACGAGGCGCACGTCAAGGGGCTGACCCAGCTGCACCCCGACATCCCGGAGGAGCAGCGCGGGACCTACGCCGGGCTCGCCCACCCGTCGATCACCGCGCACCTGCAGAAGCTCGGCGTCACCGCGATCGAGCTGATGCCGGTCCACCAGTTCGTCCAGGACTCGACCCTGCTCGACCAGGGCCTGCGCAACTACTGGGGCTACAACACCCTCGGCTTCTTCGCCCCGCACGCCGACTACGCCTCCAGCACCCAGGGCCAGCAGGTCCAGGAGTTCAAGGCGATGGTCAAGGCGATGCACGTCGCCGGCATCGAGGTCATCCTCGACGTCGTCTACAACCACACCGCCGAGGGCAACCACCTCGGCCCGACGCTGAGCTTCAAGGGCATCGACAACGCGGCCTACTACCGCCTCGTCGAGGACGACCAGCGCTACTACATGGACTACACCGGCACCGGCAACACCCTCAACGTGCGCCACCCCCACTCGGTGCAGCTGATCATGGACTCGCTGCGCTACTGGGTGACCGAGATGCACGTCGACGGCTTCCGCTTCGACCTCGCCGCCACCCTGGCCCGCGAGTTCTACGACGTCGACAAGCTCTCCACCTTCTTCGAGATGGTGCAGCAGGACCCGGTGGTGAGCCAGGTGAAGCTGATCGCGGAGCCGTGGGACATCGGCCCCGGCGGCTACCAGGTCGGCGGCTTCCCGCCCCAGTGGACCGAGTGGAACGGCGCCTACCGCGACACGGTGCGCGACTTCTGGCGCGGCGAGCCGTCGCTGGGCGAGTTCGCCTCGCGGCTGTCGGGCTCGTCCGACCTCTACGAGCACTCCGGCCGCCGGCCGTTCGCCAGCATCAACTTCGTCACCGCGCACGACGGCTTCACCCTGCGCGACCTGGTGTCCTACAACGAGAAGCACAACGAGGCCAACGGCGAGGACAACAACGACGGCGAGAGCCACAACCGCTCGTGGAACCACGGCGTGGAGGGGCCGACCGAGGACCCCGAGGTCCTCGAGGCGCGGGCCCGCGAGCAGCGCAACTTCATCGCCACGCTGCTGCTCAGCCAGGGCGTGCCGATGCTGCTGCACGGCGACGAGCTGAGCCGTACCCAGGACGGCAACAACAACACCTACGCCCAGGACAGCGAGATCAGCTGGGTGGACTGGAGCCGGGCCGACAAGCCGCTGATCGAGTTCACCGCCGCGGTGGCCAAGCTCCGCGCCGAGCACCCGACGTTCCACCGCAAGCGCTTCTTCACCGGCAACACCGTGCGCACCGGCGATGGCGAGCGCCTCAACGACATCGTCTGGCTCGACCTCGACGGCCAGCCGATGGACGACGGCGACTGGGCGGAGGGCAAGGCGATCGGGATGTACCTCAACGGCAACGGCATCGCCGGCAAGGACGCCCGAGGCGCCACGATCACCGACGACCACTTCCTGCTCTACTTCAACGCCGACGGCCCGACGCAGGTGACCCTGCCCCCGGAGGAGTACGCCGCCGCGTGGGACGTCGTCATCGACACCGGCGGCAGCGCCGACGCCGAGCCGACGTACGACTCCGGAGCCGTGTTCGACCTCGGCACGCACAGCCTCGTGGTGCTGCGCGAGCACGCGGAGCCGGAGGCGAGCCCCGACCACTCCGTCGCGGCATCGTTGGCGGCCCGAACGGGTACCGACGCGCCGTGAAGCACCGAGCGCCCGGGGCCCGCACGCCCCACAGCACCTACCGGCTGCAGGTCAGCCCCGACTTCGACCTGTACGCCGCGGCACGCGTGCTGCCCTACCTCCACGACCTCGGCGTGGACTGGGTCTACCTCTCGCCGCTTCTGGCGTCGGAGCCGGGCAGCACCCACGGCTACGACGTGGTCGCCTTCGACCACGTCGACCCCGAGCGGGGAGGGGAGGAGGGGCTCGCCGCCCTGTCCGCCGAGGCGCGCCGTCTCGGCATGGGCGTCCTCGTGGACATCGTGCCCAACCACGTCGGGGTGGCCACGCCGGCGGAGGACCCGTGGTGGTGGGACGTGCTCAAGCTGGGTCGCGAGTCCGAGCACGCGAGCGCCTTCGACGTCGACTGGGCCGCCGGTGACGGCCGCATCCTCATCCCCGTCGTCGGTGACGACGGCGAGGACGCCATCACGATCGAGCAGGGCGAGGTCCGCTACCACGACCAGCGCTTCCCGCTGGCGCCCGGCACGACGACCCTCGACGAGCAGCACTACGAGCTCGTGAGCTGGCGCGCGGCCGACGAGGACCTCAACTACCGCCGATTCTTCGCCGTCAACACCCTCGCCGCCGTGCGTGTGGAGGACCCCGAGGTCTTCGCCGAGACGCACGTCGAGATCAAGCGGTGGTTCGACGAGGGGCTGGTCGACGGCCTGCGCGTCGACCACCCCGACGGCCTGCGCGACCCCAAGCGCTACCTCGACGACCTCGCCGCCCTCACCGGCGGTGCCTACGTCCTGGTCGAGAAGATCCTCGAGCCGGGCGAGGAGCTGCCTCGCGACTGGGCGACCGCGGGCACCACCGGCTACGACGCCCTGGCGCTGGTCGACCGGGTGCTCACGGACCCGGCTGGCGAGGCACCGCTCACCGCGCTCGAGGACCGGCTGCGCGGGACGTCCGTCGACTGGGGCCGGATGGTCCACGACAACAAGCGCGCCGTCGCCGACGGGATCCTGCACTCCGAGGTCCTGCGCATCACCCGCGAGGTCACCCGCGTGGTCGAGGGGGCCGACGAGGACGCCGTCGCCGACGCCGTCGCCGAGCTGCTCGCCTGCTTCCCGGTCTACCGCTCCTACCTGCCCGAGGGCCGCCACCACCTCGACGAGGCCTTCGCCGCGGCGCGCAGCGAGCGGCCCGACCTCGCGGCGACGTACGACGTGCTCGAGCCCGTCCTGCACGACGAGTGGGGCCAGCCGGCCCGGCGCTTCCAGCAGACGTCGGGGATGGTGATGGCCAAGGGCGTGGAGGACTGCTCCTTCTACCGCTGGTCGCGGCTGACCTCCCTCAACGAGGTCGGCGGCGACCCGTCGGTCTTCGCCATCGGCGTCGACGACTTCCACGCCGCGATGGCCGCCCGCCAGGACGAGTGGCCGGACTCGATGACGACCCTGTCGACGCACGACACCAAGCGCGGCGAGGACGTCCGCGCCCGCATCACCGTGCTGGCGGAGGAGCCCGGCCACTGGGAGCGCGCGCTCGACGAGCTGCTCCGGCTCGCGCCCGTGCCCGACCCGGCTTTCGGCTCCCTGCTGTGGCAGGCCGTGCTCGGGGCCTGGACCCCGGACCACCTGCCCGACCTGCGCGAGCGGCTGCACGGCTATGCCGAGAAGGCGATGCGCGAGGCGGGCGACCACACCACGTGGACCGAGCCCGACGAGGCCTACGAGGCGCAGGTGCACGCCGCCGTCGACTCGGTCTTCGACTCCGAGGAGGTGCGCCGGGTGCTGGTCGACCTCGCCGCCCGGATCGAGGAGGCGGCCCAGGCCAACTCGCTGGCCGCGAAGCTGCTGGCCCTGACGGTCCCGGGCGTGCCCGACGTCTACCAGGGCAGCGAGCTGTGGGAGACCTCCCTCGTCGACCCCGACAACCGCCGCCCTGTCGACTTCGACCACCGCGCCGCGGTGCTGGCCGGCACGGCCGAGGACGACGCCGCGGCCAAGCTGCACGTCACCTGCTCGGCGCTGACCCTGCGCCGCGAGCGGCCCGAGCTGTTCACCTCCTACGCGCCGGTCGCCGCCTCCGGGTCCGCTGCCGGGCACGTCGTGGCGTACGACCGGGGCGGCGCGATCTCCGTCGTCACCCGGCTCCCGGTCGGGCTCGCCGCCGCGGGCGGCTGGGGCGACACGACGCTGGACCTCCCGGAGGGCCGCTGGCACGACGTGCTGACCGGCCTCGACACCGACGGCCGGCTCGCCGGCCTGCTCGGCACCCACCCCGTCGCGCTGCTGGTGCGGGCCCAGGACTGATGGGAGCGGTGATGCGCGGGCCGTACGACGTCTGGGCACCTCGCCCGCGGCGGGTGCGCCTGGTCTGCGGCGACAACGCCGGCGGTGCGCTCGTGGAGATGGAGCGGGGCGACGACGGCTGGTGGACCCCGGCCGAGCCGCTGCCGGCCATGGCCGAGGGACCCTCGTACGTCGACTACGGGTACCTCCTCGACGACGACCCCGACCCGCGTCCCGACCCGCGCTCGCGCCGGCAGCCCGGCGGCGTGCACGAGCTCTCGCGACGCGACCTCACGACCTACGAGTGGCAGGACTCCGCCTGGACCGGCCGTCAGCTGGCCGGGTCGGTGATCTACGAGCTGCACGTCGGCACGTTCACGCCCGACGGCACGCTCGACTCCGCGATCGAGCGGCTCGACCACCTCCTCGACCTCGGCGTCGACCTCGTCGAGGTGATGCCCGTCAACGCCTTCAACGGCACGCACAACTGGGGCTACGACGGCGTGGGCTGGTTCGCCGTGCACGAGCAGTACGGCGGCCCGGACGCCTACCGCCGGTTCGTCGACGCCTGCCACGCGCGTGGCCTCGGCGTGGTGCAGGACGTCGTCCACAACCACCTCGGCCCCTCGGGCAACTACCTTCCCCTGTTCGGCCCCTACCTCAAGGAGGGCCGCAACACCTGGGGCGACCTGGTCAACCTCGACGGCGAGGGCTCGGGCGAGGTGCGGCGCTACATCCTCGACAACGTGCGGATGTGGTTCGAGGACTTCCACGTCGACGCGCTGCGCCTCGACGCGGTGCACGCGCTGAGCGACACCTCCGAGGTCCACCTCCTCGAGGAGATGGCGGTCGAGACCGCCGCCCTGTCGGCGCACCTGCGCCGTCCGCTGACCCTGATCGCCGAGTCCGACCTCAACGATACCCGCCTGGTCACCCCGCGCGAAGCCGGCGGCTACGGCCTCGACGCCCAGTGGAGCGACGACTTCCACCACGCCGTGCACGTCGCGCTGAGCGGCGAGGTCGCGGGCTACTACGCCGACTTCGAGCCGCTCGAGGCGCTGGCCAAGGTCTGCGAGAAGGGCTTCTTCCACGACGGCACGTTCTCGTCGTTCCGTGGGCGCGACCACGGCGTGCCCATCGACACCGAGAAGATGCCGACGTGGCGGCTGGTGGTGGCCAACCAGAACCACGACCAGATCGGCAACCGTGCCCGCGGCGACCGGCTCGCCGAGCACCTCGACGACGACCAGCTGGCCTGCGCCGCCCTGCTCACGCTGGCCGGACCCTTCACGCCGATGCTGTTCATGGGGGAGGAGTGGGCGGCCTCGACGCCGTTCGCCTTCTTCACCTCGCACCCCGAGGCCGACCTCGGTCGCGCCACGGCGGAGGGACGGATCGCCGAGTTCGAGCGGATGGGCTGGGACCCCGACGAGGTGCCGGACCCGCAGGACCCCGAGACGTTCCGGCGCTCGCGCCTGGACTGGGACGAGCTGTCGCAGGGCCGCCACGCGGTCGTGCTCGACTGCTACCGCCGGCTCGGCCGGCTGCGCCGGCAGCTGCCGCAGCTGACCGACCCGGCCTTCGGGTCGGTGTCGTGCTCGGTCGAGGGCAGGCTGTTCACCATGCGCCGCGACGACCTGCTGGTGGTGGTCAACGCGGGTGAGGTCGAGGTCACCGTCGAGGTCGGGACGGAGCTCGGGATGGAGGTCGGGGACCCCTGCGAGGTGCTCTTCGAGACCCCCAGCGGGGTCGTGCTCGACGAGGGACTGCTGACGGTTCCGGCACATGTCGGCGCGCTCGTGGCGCCTTCCCACAACTTTTCGTGAGGTCTGGCAGTCTCCTTCGTGACCGGGCCTTCCTGGCCGACACACGTCACACCACTGGGGAACTCTCATGAACCGCTTCACTGCCCTCGTCGCGACCGCGACGCTCGCGGCCAGCACGCTCGCCCTCGCGGCCCCGACCACCGCCGCGCCGGCCAAGGCCACGGCGTACAAGGTCACCGCCAAGATCAACAACACCGTCGCCATCGGCAAGGAGACCAAGCTCAAGGTGAGGGGCAAGGTCACCCCGAAGGCGGCCGGCCAGAAGGTCACCCTGCAGCAGCGCGTCGGCAAGAAGAAGTCGTGGAAGGCCACCGGCACCGCCAAGATCAAGGCCAACGGCACGTACGTCCTCAAGGACACCCCGTCGACGCCGGGCCCGCGCGAGTACCGCGTCGTCAAGCCCGCCTCCAACGGTTTCGCCAAGGGCATCAGCAAGGCCCTGGCCGTCGAGGTCTACTCCTGGTCCAAGCTCGGCTACCGCGCGTCGGGCCCGATGACGAACCTCAACGTCACCGGCGCGACCATCGCCACCGACTACTACACGGCCAGCCTGGTGAGCAACGTGTCCGGGACGGCGTCCTCGATCGAGTACACCCTGGGTCGCAAGTGCCTGTCGCTGCGCGCGTCGTACGCCCTGACCGACCAGTCCGCGAGCGGCTCGACCGGTGCCGTGGTGGTCTCCACCGACGGTGAGGTCCGCGCCAACCACGCGCTGACCGTCGGCGCCGTCGTGGCCGACGAGGTCATCGACCTGACCGACACGTTCCGCCTCAAGTTCGACCTCACCTCGTCCGCGACCCCGGCAGCCGTGACCGCCGTGGCCACCCCCGAGGTGCTCTGCACGCGCTGACGCGCACCTGATCCGCAGCGGCGGGCACGACCGGACTCACAGGCCCGGGAGTGTCCGCCGCTGCTTCGTTCGTACGCCTCTCGACCGCGCCGATCGACCCTCGCGGACAGGGCCAACGCCCCTGCCCGAGCACGCGTGGTCCCGACACGATGTGAGGAGGGGGAACAACCATCGAACAAGGGGGTTCGTGCCATGCAACGCTCCATGGTTGCCGCTGCCGCGCTCGTCGCGCTCGCTCCGGTCGCCGCACTCACCACCATCACCACGACGGGAGGCCCGGCATCGGCCGGTCCCGTCACCTCTGTCGCCGATCGGGCTCCGAGCTACTCCGTCACCGCGAGGATCGACAAGTCCGAGGTGATCTCTGACGAGGCCGCAGTCCGCATCACCGGGAGTGTCAGGCCCCGTGCCGCCGGCCAGGTCGTGATCCTGCAGCAGCGCCTCGACGGCAGGAACCGCTGGAAGAAGTCCGGTCAGGCCAGGGTCAAGGCCAGTGGCCGGTTCGTCCTGAAGGACTCTCCCACGGTGGCCGGGGTCCGCTTCTACCGCGTGGTGAAGCCCGCGTCGGATGGCCTGAAGGCCGGCACGAGCCGGGAGCTGCGGCTCGAGGTGTGGCGTTGGCAGCCGCTCATCGAGCGTGCGTACGGCGCCAACAGCGGGGTCAGCTACGGCTACCCGCAGTTCGGCACCGTCAGCTACTACGGCAGCATCGTGAACACTGTCGCGGGCAAGCCCGGGTACATCGAGTACACCCTCGGTCGCAAGGCGCGCAGCCTCCGGGCGTCGTTCGCCCTGACCGACACCTCCGCCACTGGGGCCACGGGCAGAGTAGCCGTCACCGTGGACGGCACGCCGGCCTGGTCGGTGGACCTGGGGACCGGCTCGATCGACCGAGACCGGGTCATCGACGTGACCAACGCCTTCCGGATCCGTTTCGACCTCAGCTCGAGCGGCACCCCAGCGGGCTATGTCGCGGTCGGGTCGCCGGAGGTGCTCACCCTCGAGTGACGCCGGGTGGGACCGGGTGATATCGGATCGGCCGCTCCATGCCGACGGGCGTGGAGCGGCCGATCGGGCGTCACGGGCGTGGTGCCCGTAGGCTTGGCTCTCGTGGCAGCTATCGACTTCGACGCAGAGATCAAGCAGCTCCGGGCGACCATGAAGACCATCGGTCAGGTCCTCGACCTGGACAAGATGCGCGGCGAGGTCGCCGACCTCGGTGAGCAGGTCGCCGCCCCCGACCTGTGGGACGACGTGGAGAGCGCGACGCGCATCACCGGCCGCCTGTCCGCGCTCCAGGGTGAGCTCGATCGGTTCACCGGTCTGGAGGCCCGCATCGAGGACCTCGGCCTGATGGTCGAGATGGCCCAGGAGGAGGGCGACGCCGACACGCTGGCCGAGTCCGAGGCCGAGCTGGGGCGGATCAAGAAGTCCGTCGAGTCGCTCGAGATCCGCACCCTGCTGTCGGGGGAGTACGACGAGCGCGAGGCGATCGTCACCATCCGCTCCGGCGCCGGTGGCGTCGACGCCGCCGACTTCGCCGAGATGCTCATGCGGATGTACACGCGCTGGGCCGAGCAGCACAAGTACGGCGTCGAGGTCTACGACGTCTCCTACGCCGAGGAGGCGGGCATCAAGTCCGCCGAGTTCGCCATCCACGCGCCCTACGCCTACGGCACCCTCTCCGTGGAGGCCGGCACGCACCGCCTCGTGCGGATCAGTCCGTTCGACAACCAGGGCCGCCGCCAGACCTCGTTCGCCGCGGTCGAGGTCGTGCCCGTCCTGGAGCAGACCGACGAGATCGAGGTCGACGAGAACGACATCCGCACCGACGTCTTCCGCTCCGGCGGCCCCGGCGGCCAGTCGGTCAACACCACCGACTCCGCCGTGCGCCTGACGCACATCCCCACCGGGATCGTGGTGTCGTGCCAGAACGAGAAGTCGCAGCTGCAGAACAAGGCGTCCGCGATGGTCGTGCTCAAGGCCAAGCTCCTCGCGAAGAAGAAGGCCGAGGAAGCCGCGCTCAAGAAGGACCTCAAGGGCGACGTGGCCGCCAGCTGGGGCGACCAGATGCGCAACTACGTCCTCAACCCCTACCAGATCGTCAAGGACCTGCGGACCGGCCACGAGTCCGGCAACCCGTCCTCGGTCTTCGACGGCGACCTCGACGACTTCATGGAGGCCGGCATCCGCTGGCGCCGCGGCGCTGAGAAGGTCGACGCCTGAGCGGGGCGCGCGGGCTTTCGGCTTCCCTCCCACCCCTCACGTAGCCTCGACGCCGTGATTCGCTTCGAGAAGGTCACCAAGACCTATCCCGGCCACCCCCACCCCGCGCTCGACAACATCTCGGTCGACGTGGAGAAGGGGGAGTTCGTCTTCCTCGTGGGCTCCTCGGGATCCGGCAAGTCGACCTTCCTGCGGCTGGTGCTCCGGGAGTACCGCCCCACCACGGGTCGGGTCTACGTCGCCGGCAAGGAGATCAACCGGCTCGCGAGCTGGAAGGTCCCGCGGCTGCGCCGCGACATCGGAACCGTCTTCCAGGACTTCCGGCTGCTGCCCAACAAGACCGTGACGGAGAACGTCGCCTTCGCTCTCCAGGTGATCGGCAAGTCGCGCAAGGAGATCAAGGACGTCGTCCCGGAGACGCTGGAGCTGGTCGGCCTCAGCGGCAAGGGCGACCGGATGCCCGACGAGCTGTCCGGTGGCGAGCAGCAGCGCGTCGCCGTGGCGCGCGCGTTCGTCAACCGGCCGATGATCCTCATCGCCGACGAGCCGACCGGAAACCTCGACCCGACCACCTCGGTCGGCATCATGAAGCTGCTCGACCGGATCAACCGCACCGGTACGACAGTGGTGATGGCCACGCACGACTCGAGCATCGTGGACCAGATGCGCAAGCGCGTCATCGAGCTCGAGAACGGCCACGTCGTGCGCGACCAGGCGCAGGGCGTCTACGGCCACCAGAACTGACCACCCCCGGATCTCCCCGACAGATCGAGAGCCTCCCCTCCATGCAGCTTCGCTACGTCTACTCCGAGCTCGGTCAGGGACTGCGGCGCAACCTGTCCATGCACCTCGCGGTGGTGCTGACCCTGTTCGTCTCCCTGACGCTGGTCGGCATCGGCGTGCTGTTCAACCAGCAGGCCGCCAAGGCAGCCGACCACTGGGGCAACCAGCTCCAGATCACCGTCTACCTGTGCCGGGCCAACGACAGCAGCGCGGTGTGCCCCAACGCGGTCACCGACGCGCAGAAGACCGAGATCTCCGCGGTGGTGGAGGACAACCCCGAGGTCGCGGACTTCCACTTCGAGTCCAGCGAGCAGGCCCTCGACAAGGCGCGCGAGCTCTACGGCGACGAGCTGTTCTCGGGGGACAACCCTGCGATCACCGCCGAGGACATGCCGCAGACGATCTGGATCACGCTGCAGGACCCGGAGAAGTACGAAGGCATCACCAGCGCCGTCCAAGGCCTCGACGGGGTGTCCAAGGTGCGCGACATGCGCGAGCAGGTGGCGCCCATCCTCGAGTCCATCAACATGCTGCAGTGGGTCGCGCTCGGCACGGCGGCGTTCCTCGTGTTCGCGGCGCTGCTGCTGGTGGCCAACACGATCCGCCTGGCCGCGTTCGCGCGCCGCAAGGAGATCGGCATCATGCGGCTCGTCGGCGCCTCGACGCTCTACATCGCGCTGCCCTTCCTCCTCGAGGCGCTGGTCACCGCGCTCATCGGTGTGGCGCTGGCCGGCGCGGCCCTGTGGGGCTTCATGTACTTCGGCATCGACGAGATCAGCCAGAACCGGTTGAAGTTCGTCCCGTGGATCGGTTGGGACGAGTTCTGGCTCGCCGCGGCGTCCGTCGCGATCCTGGGTCCGCTGCTGACGTTGCTCCCGACACTCGTGCTGACGCGGAAATACCTCAAAGTCTGACCCGCGGGGGTTAGCGTCTAGGCGTCTGCCCGGGTCTCGGCCCGGGAGGGCGACCCTTCCCCGCTTCCCCAACGCAAAGGCTTCCCCCGGTGCGTACCTTCCCCCGTACCGCTCATCGCCGCATGGCCGCGCTCGCCGTGGTCATGGCCCTGGGCGTCTCCACGGTCCCCTCGGCGCAGGCCGACGACCTCAAGGACAAGAAGCACCAGGTCGAGCGCCAGCTGAAGGGTGCGACCAAGGACCTCGGCGAGTCGAGCGCCGCGCTCACGAAGGCCGCCGCCCGGCTCGCTGCCGCCCAGGACCAGCTGTCGGTCGCCAAGACCCGGCTCGCGACCGCGCGCGGCAAGGTGGCGGTCGCCCAGGAGCGCGACGCCGAGATGCAGGCTGAGCTCGCCGCCGCCGAGGCCGAGCTCGCGGCCGCCGAGGCCGCGCTGGCACAGGGCAAGATCGACCGGGAGACCCAGCGCCAGAAGGTCGCCAGCACCGTCGCCGACATGTACGCCGAGGGCGACCCCGAGCTGATCGCCTTCTCGTCGCTGCTTGATGCCGACAGCACCGAGGAGCTCACCCGCCGCGACGGCGTGCGCGACGTCATCGTGGGCCAGGAGGGCCGGGCGTACGACGAGCTGAAGGCCGCCGAGGTGCTCCTCGAGGTGCAGGAGCGGCAGGTCTCCGACGCTCGCGACGACGTCGCCGCCAAGCGGGAGGCCGCCGCCGACCATCTCGCCCTGATGCAGGAGCTCGAGACCGAGCAGCAGGCCGCCAAGGACTCGGTCGTGTCCCTGGTCGTCGAGCGCCGTGACGCCCGCGTCGACGCGCGCGCGGCCCGGGCCAAGGACGTCGCCAAGCTCCGCAAGCTCAAGAAGGAGCAGGACCGGATCGAGGAGATGCTGCGCAAGCGGGCCCTGGCCGCGTTGCGCCGCGCCCGGGCACAGGCCCGGGCCCACGCCCGGTCCCAGACCGGCGGGCCGACGTCGGGCCTGCTGGCCCACCCGGTCGACGGCTACGTCACCTCGCCCTTCGGCTACCGCATCCACCCGATCTACCACTACTGGGGCCTGCACGACGGTGTCGACTTCGGCGGCGGCTGCGGCACCCCGCTGCGCGCCGCGGCGCCCGGCCGGGTCGTGTCGTCGTACTTCAGCGGCGTCTACGGCAACCGCCTCATCATCGACCACGGCGCCCTGGCCGGTCGCGGCGTCGCCACGATCTACAACCACGCCACCAGCTACAACGTCGGCGTGGGCGACCAGGTCTCCGAGGGCCAGGTCATCGGCTACGAGGGCAGCACCGGCTGGTCGACCGGCTGCCACCTGCACTTCACCGTGATGGTCAACGGCCAGGCCGTCGACCCGATGAATTGGTTTTAGTCCCGCTGGCTCCGCCTGAGAGGATGTCTCCATGGCGAAGGAGCAGGGCCAGAAGATGGTCGCGCAGAACAAGAAGGCCCGCCACGACTACCACATCGAGGACACCTGGGAGGCCGGGCTCGTCCTCATGGGCACCGAGGTGAAGTCGTTGCGGCAGGGCCGCGCCTCCCTCGTCGACGGCTTCGCCGAGATCGAGAACGGCGAGGCGTGGCTGCTCGGGGTGCACATCCCGGAGTACAGCCAGGGCACGTGGACCAACCACGCCGCCCGCCGCCGCCGCAAGCTGCTGCTCAACCGCTCCGAGATCGACAAGATCGAGCGCAAGATCACCGACAAGGGCTACACGATCGTGCCGCTCTCGCTCTACTTCAAGGACGGTCGCGCCAAGGTCGAGATCGCCCTCGCCAAGGGCAAGAAGTCCTACGACAAGCGGCACACGCTCGCCGAGCGCACGGCCAACCGCGAGAAGGTGGAGGCGGTCCAGCGCCGGCTCAAGGGTCACCGCGACTGATGGTCGATCCGAGGTCGTTCGCCGAGGGGCTCGGCCTTCCCGGCTTGATGGACCTGCACACCCACTTCCTGCCGCGGCGCGTGATGGCCAAGGTGCGCGCGCAGTTCGACGGCGCCGGGCCGCTCATCGGTCGGGCGTGGCCGCTGCACTACCGCGACGAGGACGACGCCCTGGTCGAGACGCTGCGCTCCTTCGGCGTACGCCGCTTCACCGCGTTGCCCTACGCCCACAAGCCCGCCATGGCCGAGTTCCTCAACGACTGGGCCGCCGGCTTCGCGGAGCGGGTGCCCGAGGCGGCGGTGTGCGGCACCTTCTTCCCCGAGCCCGGCGTGACGGCGTACGTCACCTCCCGCTCGGAGAGCGTCGAGGTGTGGAAGGTGCACGTGCAGGTCGGCGCGTTCACCGTCACCGACCCGCTGCTCGACGAGGCATGGGGCCTCGTCGCCGAGACGGGGACGCCGGTCGTGCTGCACGCGGGCAGCGGGCCCGTGCCCACCGAGCACACGGGCCCCGGTCCCGTCGCCGCGCTGCTGGGGCGGCACCCGCGGCTGCGGCTGGTGATCGCGCACGCGGGCGCGCCGGAGTACGCCGACTTCCTGCGCCTCGCCGAGACCCACGAGCGGGTCGCGCTCGACACGACGATGGCCTTCACGCAGTTCTTCGAGGAGATGGGCGGCGCCTATCCGCCCGAGCTGCTGCCGCGGCTGCGCGACCTGGGACTTGCCGGCAAGGTGCACCTGGGCAGCGACTTCCCCAACATCCCCTACCCCTACGGCGACCAGCTCGACGCGCTCGCGCGGCTGGGCCTGGGGGAGGAGTGGCTGCGGGCGGTGTGCTGGGACAGCACGGCTGCCCTGCTGGGGGACCGCTCGCTACGGTGACGGCGTGCCATCCGGAACCTGGATCGACGTCCTGCTCGTCCTCGCCTTCATCCTGGCGGGCGGCGTCTTCGCCGCGACCGAGCTGGCCCTCGTCTCGCTGCGCGCCGCCCAGGTCGACAAGCTGGAGAGCCAGGGTGGACGCGGGCACGCGGTAGCCGCCCTGGCCCGCGACCCCAACCGGTTCCTCTCCGCGGTGCAGATCGGGGTCACCGTGGCGGGGTTCTTCTCCGCCGCGTTCGGCGCCTCCACGCTCGCGCCGTCGTTCGCGCCGGCCTTCGAGAGCCTGGGTGTGCCGGCCCCGGACACCGTCTCCCTGGTCGTCACCACCCTCGTGGTGTCCTACCTGTCGCTGGTGCTCGGCGAGCTCGTGCCCAAGCGCCTCGCCCTGCAGCGGTCGGTGGGCGTCGCCCGCCTCTTCGCGCCCCCGCTGGGCCACTTCGCGACCGTGATGACGCCGGTGATCTGGCTGCTCTCGATCTCGACCGACGCGCTGGTGCGCCTGCTCGGCGGAAACCCGCACGCGGCCGGCGACGACGTCGACGAGGAAGAGCTGCGGATGATGATCTCGGGCCACGAGGACATCCCCGAGGGCGAGCGCAAGATCGTCGACGACGTCTTCGAGGCCGGCGACCGGTCGTTGAGCGAGGTCATGAAGCCGCGCGGCGACGTGGTCTTCCTCAAGGGCAGCCTCAGCCTGGCCGAGGCGGTGGCCGTCATCGTCGAGCAGCCCTACACCCGCTACCCGGTCACCGGCACGTCGTTCGACGAGGTCCTCGGCTACCTCCACCTGCGCGACGTCCTCGGGCGCGCCGACGACCACACCACCACCGTCGCCGAGCTCGCCCGCGACCTGCCGGTGCTGCCGCGCACCAACCGCGTGCTGCCGTCGATCGACCAGCTGCGCAGCCTCGGCGCCCACATCGCGCTCGTGGTCGACGAGTACGGCGGCACCGACGGCATCGTCACCCTCGAGGACCTCATGGAGGAGCTGGTCGGCGAGATCGAGGACGAGTACGACCGTGACGCCCAGGTCGCCGCGTCCGTCGACCCGGCGACGATCGACGCCGGCCTGACCATCGAGGAGTTCCGCGAGCGCACCGGCGTCGAGCTGGCGGACGGCCCCTACGAGACCGTCGCCGGCTTCGTGCTGCACCGCCTCGCCCGGATGGCCGACGTGGGGGACCGGGTGGAGGTCGAGGAGCACGTGCTGGAGGTGGCCGAGGTCGACGGGCACCGCATCACGCGCGTACGCCTGCACGCGCCGGCCGCGGGCGCGCCCCCGGAGGGCGGTTCCCCGGCAGGGTCGGGAACGACCGCGCAGCAGGATGCCTTCGCCGCCTACTTCTCGCGCTGGGGCCTGTTCCTGCCGGACGACGCCGTGGCTGCGCGACGGGCGGGCCACCTGTGGGGCCACGGCTGGTCGGTGCGCTTCCGCTGGCGCAAGGACAGCACCCTGCTCGTCCGAGCGGGCCACCGGACGACCAACGAGCGCGTGTTCGCCATCTCGCCCGACGGTTCGGTGGACCCGGCTGAGCCGTCGGCACCGGCGGAGGCCATGGTCTTCCCTCCGGACGCGACCGCGGAGCAGAGAGCGGAGATCGAGCGTGAGTACCGCTCCGCCTGGAGCCGGCACACCAAGGCCGTCACCGCGGCCGGCCTGGACTACGACCGCTCCACCCCGCCGTCCGACGTACCGACCGGCGTCGATCGCCAGCTCTGGCGCCTCGACGACGGCGCCTGGCACTCCGAACCGCTGCGCGTGAGGGAATAGCGTTCGCGGGATGTCGGTTGAGGCCACTAGACTGGAGTCGCAGGCTCGGGTCTGCTTGACAACACAAGAGGGGCTGATCGGTTTCGACTTGGGACGTTAGTTCCAGGGGAAGCGGGTCGAGAAGCCAGCGTCATCTCGTAAACGTTCGCTGGAAACCTATAGTTGCCAACTCTGAGCGCAACGACTTCGCTCTCGCTGCCTGAGCAGTGATCGAAGGGTCTGACCGGGCATCCGTCTCCGTCCCGGACCCAGGCCTCATCTAGGAGACTTGCTGATCACTCTCTGTCAGGAGGGGTGATCGGGACTCAATCCTGACTGGGCCTGTCGGCGACGTGTCTGTGCGAGCGCCGGGGCCGAGAAAAGCGACAGCACTGACTGCACCCGGAGAAGACCTGGATCGACGCTCGAGGACCGGGGTTCGATTCCCCGCAGCTCCACGCGGGGGTGTTCGCGAATTAGCGAGCACCCTGTTCGCGAAATTGACGGCGAGCCAGCGCCCAGCGCTGGCTCGCCGTTTTCGATGCCGTCGTCAGTCGCGGGGCACTACCGTCCACAGACATGAGCCACGACGACCCGGGCCTCCTCCACTTCCTTCTTGCTCGGCTGGACGAGGAAGAGGAGCTCATCCTGTGGAGCACGCCCATCTTCGCCACGCCCGCGCTGAACCCCGAGTTCGAGGACCATCTCGTCGGTCGCGGCGCGTTGATTGGTCGAACAAGGCTTGACCGGGAGCTGGCCTCGGCGTGTGTCGAGTCCATGACCCGCGTCCAAGGCCCGCCGCCGGTCCCGCTGCCCGATGGCTCGGCCGACGAAGCGACCGTGCTCGGCTCCGCAATCCTGAAGGGTCTCGCTGCCCGCTTCGCGTGGCATGCCAACTATCAAGGGCACTGGCGTCCCTGATCCCACTCGGGCGTCGGCAGGCGCGACTACCATCGGGCCTCGTGATCACGGGTGAACTGAGAAGCAAGATCGACCGCATCTGGAACGATTTCTGGTCCGGGGGCATCAGCAACCCGCTGGAGGTGATCGAACAGATCACCTATCTGCTCTTCCTGCGGCGCCTCGACGACCTGCAGACCCTCGCCGAGAAGAAGGCTCGCGTCACTGGCGGAGTGATCGAGGATCCCAAGTTCCTTCCCGGCCAGGACCACCTTCGTTGGAGCCGGTTCAAGAACCTCGAGTCCAAGGTCATGTACAAGACCGTCTCGACCGAGGTCTTCCCGTTCCTCCAGCAGTACGGCGCCCAGGTCGGCGGGGACGACTCCACCTACTCCGACCACATGAAGGACGCCCGGTTCACGATCCCGACCGCGGCGTTGTTGTCCAAGGTCGTCGATGCCCTAGACGACATCCCGATGGCCGACCGGGACACCAACGGCGACCTCTACGAGTACATGCTCAGCAAGATCGCAAGCGCGGGCACCAACGGTCAGTTCCGGACGCCGCGCCACATCATCGACTTGATGGTCGCAATGACTGCCCCCGGGCCGGCGGACGAGATCTGCGACCCGGCTTGCGGCACGGCTGGCTTCTTGGTGGCCGCCTCCGAGTATGTGCGACGGGAGCACCCGGGAACGCTGACCGACGCCGCCCAGCGCAAGCACTTCCATGAGTCGATGTTCCACGGGTACGACTTCGACAACGTCATGCTGCGTATCGGCTCGATGAACATGCTGCTCCACGGTATCGAGTCGCCCGACATCCGCTACCGAGATTCGCTTTCTGAGGGCGCCTCGGAGGACGCCGAGAAGTACACCCTGATCCTCGCGAACCCACCTTTCGCCGGATCGCTCGACTACGAGTCGACCGCCAAGTCCCTCCTGCAAGTGGCCAAGACAAAGAAGACCGAGCTGCTGTTCCTCGCGCTTTTCCTCAAGCTGTTGAAGCCGGGCGGTCGGGCGGCCGTCATCGTGCCCGACGGCGTGCTCTCTGGGGCCACAAAGACGCACAAGGACTTGCGGCGGATCTTGGTGCAGGACCAGAAGCTCGACGCTGTTGTGAAGCTCCCCTCGGGTGTCTTCCGGCCCTACGCCGGTGTCACGACAGCGATCCTGTTCTTCACGAAGACCAACTCCGGCGGGACTGAGGACGTTTGGTTCTACGACGTGCAGGCAGACGGATTCTCGCTCGATGACAAACGCAGTGCGGTCGAGGAGAACGACCTGCCTGACGTGCTGGCGCGCTGGGAGTCGCTGTCAGCAGAGGGGGACCGCGCCCGGACCGATCAATCATTCCTTGTGTCGAAGACGGAAATCGAGGCTCAGGGTTTCGACCTGTCCCTCAACCGTTACAAGCAGGTCGTTCACGATGAAGCAGCGCATCGACCACCGCTCGAGATCATCGGCGAGATAGAGGCGCTCGAAGACGAAATCGTGAAGAGTGTCGCGGAAATCAAGGCGATGCTGGCGTGAAGAGTGTTTGCCTTGCAGATCTAGTATCCGGCGCCGGCAGTCGGGCGGGTGCCTCTCCGGATCTGCCCGTCTACTCAGTGACGAAGCACGCCGGGTTCGTGCCGAGCCTCGAGTACTTCAAGAAGCAAGTCTTCAGCAGGGATGTCCAGGGGTACAAGGTGGTGCAACCGGGGGACTTCGCTTACGCGACTATTCATCTCGATGAGGGCTCGATCGGCATTGCCCCTGAGGCAGGGCTGATCAGCCCGATGTACACCGTCTTTCGCGCAAACGCCTCGATGGTGGATTCCGGTTATCTGCTTCGCTACCTCAAGAGCCCGCGCGCATTGGCCGAGTACACCAACCTTGGCAAGGGGGCGATTCATCGTCGAAAGGCCATCTCTCTCGCGGCGCTCGGCGCGCTGGCGGTCCCGCTGCCTAGTCTCACCGAGCAGCGTCGCATCGCGGCGATCCTCGATCGCGCCGACGCGGTTCGTGTAAGGCGCCGGCAGGTGCTCGGCCACCTCGACTCTCTGGCCCAATCGATCTTCAGCGACATGTTCTCTCGCCTTCCACACAAGACGAGGCTCCGGGACGTTGGTGTGGACTTCCTGAGCGGCAAGAACGTGGTCGCAGAAGGTCTTGACGAGCATGAATGCAATCGCGTGATCAAGGTCAGTGCGATCTCGGGAGGGTCTTTCCTGTCCACCGAGTCGAAAGCGATGCCTCGTGATTACGCACCTCCGGAGGACCATCGGATCCGGCGCGGCGATGTGCTATTCGGTCGAGCGAGTGGCTCGCTCGCGCTGCTCGGAGCGACTGCCACGGTCGACGTTGACCCCGAGAACCTGTTCCTTCCGGATAAGGTCTGGCGTCTGCAACTTCGGGATGACTCCCCGTTGACTCTGGCGTTCGTCCATGGCCTGCTTCGGTCGACCTCTGCTCGATCGTTCATTCGCCACAACGCCAGCGGTGCTACGGGCGTTCGGAACATCGCCAAGTCCAAGCTTCTCGATTACATGGCACCGCTCCCGCAACTTGCCCAGCAACATGAGTTTGCAGACCGCATGAAGGCGCTCGACCGTTCCAGCTCAGCTGCCCGACGGGCCCGTTCTGCTGACGAGGAGCTGTTCGCGTCCCTCCAGTCCCGCGCTTTCCGGGGGGAGTTGTGATGGCCGTACCTACGTGGGACAAGTACATGGCACCATCGCTTCAAGCACTGCTCGACGGTGAGGTGCGACGAGCGCGCGAGGTCGTCAACGCAGCCGCTGACCTGCTCGGGGTGACCGAAGAACAACGGCAGATCCTTATCCCGTCGGGTCAGGAGCAGTGGGTCAATCGCGGCAACTGGGCGCTGTCGTATCTCGCGCGGGCCAGGGCCGTCGAGCGGCCAGCTCGTGGTCGATACCGAATCACCGACGAAGGCCGTCAGTTGCTGGCCGAGCATCCCGGCGGCATCACTGAGAAGCATCTCCGGGCTCTCTCGGGCGACCCGAACGCGCCGCACACCTACAAAGCGTTCCCCGCCCAGTCGGCGGCCACAACGGCCGATCCGACGCCTGACCAGGCCACGCTGGCTCCGGTCGAGCAGATCGAAGAGGGCGTCCAACGTCTCCACGCCGACGTGGCCGATGATCTCCTTACCAGGCTGCATGCGCAGGAGCCCGCCTTCTTCGAGCAGGCAGTTCTCGACCTCCTGATGGCGATGGGCTACGGCGGTGCCGACGGCACCGCTACGCGTACGCAGCTTTCGCGTGATGGGGGCATCGACGGGATCATCGATCAGGACGCTCTCGGACTGAGCCGGGTCTACGTGCAGGCCAAGCGCTACGAGCCGTCCGCTGCGGTCCAGCGCCCCGAGTTGCAGGCCTTCGGCGGCGCACTCCAGGAGCGCCATGCCAACCAAGGCGTCTTCATCACCACGGGCAGGTTCAGCTCGGGGGCGAAGGAGTACGCCAATGCGGTCTCGCTTCGAATCGTCCTGATTGACGGGGAGCGACTGACCCGCCTGATGATCCGGTACGGCGTAGGAGTCCAGGTCAAACGGACTGTCCAGATCGTCGAGGTCGACGAGGACTTCTTCGAGTAGCGAAGGCCACAATCCTGCGATCCGCATCCGTCAAGATGTGTCTGACACTAGGGTTCCCCGAGTGAACGGGGGATCGATGCACACGACCGACGAGACGAGCGCGGGGCCTGAGGTCGTCGAGACGACTGACGTCAGGTACCAGTACCTGACCGTCAAGGCCATCCGAGGACGCGAGGCCGCCACCAAGACCAAGTGGCAGAACCAGGGTTGGGAGTTCGTCGAGCAGACGCCCGGCACCCTCCGATCAGACCTCACGTTCCGCAAGGTGCAGCCCAAGGGAATCGGCGCGCGTCTACTGGAGGGCTATGCCGCCTTCCGTCGTCTCGAGCCCAAGACCCAGAAGGTCGCCCTCGGGGCGACGGCTGGCTTGGTTGGACTGCTGGTCATCACCGGTGCTATCGCTGCGGCGACTGGGGGCGACGAGGGCGCACCGGTCGCGGCATCGTCGGCCGAGAGCACGCCGACAGAGGAAGCACCCAGCGCGGCATCCTCGGAGGACGCCGTCGGCGAGTCAGCTGCTGAGCCGACCACGGAGCCCACGGGAGACGCTGTCGTCTCTGAGTCGCCCGAGGTCGAGCCGTACTCGTACGAGGGCCCCAAGTACGAAGTTGTCATCGTCGACAAGGTTCAAGCGGCTGGTGGCTTGAGCCAGTACTGGGTGGTCACGAAGCCCGCGTTCGACTTCTCCAGCGAGGCCTACAAAGACAAGGTGAAGCTGATCTTCGGCGACATTGCCCACGAGCAGGGGACCGCCGAGTTCCTCGCCGAGATAGTGACCAACAAGCAGATCGCTCAGGCGGAGGCCCTCTCGACATCCCTGGCATTCAGCGACGAGCACGGCTTCGACTACGCCATCAACACGATCCCGAAGCTAGAGGTGAAGGGCTGGGTGGCCAGCTACACCGGTGGATTCGACTACGACACAGGAAAGAAGAGCGACGAGGCCTTCGAGGTCATCTGGCGTCCGTACGCGACGAGCGAGATCGAGAACTGGCAGCCGGAGGTCAGCACGGCCCCAAACGCCGCCGACGAAGCCAGCGCGTCGCCGAAGCCGAAGCCGAAGCCCGCCGGGCTGCAGGAGCGCACCGCCATCGATTTCCTGGCGCACGCCTGGGAAGCGAAGTTCACCTACGGCGGCGACGTCAACGACATCATGGGGCTGCTCGACGTGGTGAAGAACCCAGACGGCTCGTACTACATCGAGGTGACCGCCACGGTGGAGAACGCGGTCGGCAACGAGTTCGACACCGTCGTGCGCGGAACCGTCGAGGGAACCGACGCCTCGCCCAGGATCAGGCAGTCCACGATCGACACGCCTGAGGGCGGCACGATCGGGTACTACGAGTAGCGCCCGGCTCGGCGGGAGGGACGGTCACGTGACATCCAACTTCGACTTCGTCGGCACGGCCATGCCGTCGGTTCGCGCCGACTGTGTGAAGGCGGAGTCGTACCTGTCGAACGACCCACGCTCGGCGTGCTTCTACGCCCGCCGGGCCGTCGAGGGACTCGTCGACTACCTGTACGACGTCTGGGAGCTGCCGCTGCCCTACGTAGACGACCTGTCCGCGCGCATCAACGACGCCGGCTTCAAGCAGCGAGCCGGGGCAGGGATCGTCGCCAAGCTCAACCTGCTGCGCAAGCTCGGCAACACGGCCGTGCACCAGCAGCAACCCATCGCACCAGGTGTCGCACTGGACGCCCTGCGTGAGCTCTTCCACGTGACGGTGTGGGCGGGATTCCACCACTCGACGGCACGGGACCAAGTACCGACGCAGGCTCAATTCGATCCGGCACTAGCGCCGCAACAGGCCCCACTCAGCATTGCCGAACTCCAGACTCTCGCGGCGAAGTTCAAGGCTCAAGACGAGGCGATCGCCAAGGCACGCGCCGAGAACGACGCGTTGGTCGCCCAGCACGAGGCCACGGTGGCCGAGCTCCGAGCCCAGATCAAAGCCGCACAGGCCGCCAGTCAGAAGCAGGTCGACGACCACGACTACTCCGAGGCCGATACGCGCCGGCTGATCATCGACGTCCTGCTCGCTGAGGCCGGCTGGCCATTGGACCAGGACCGTGACCGCGAGTTCCCCGTCACGGGGATGCCCAACAACAAGGGCAACGGCTTCGTCGACTACGTGCTGTGGGGTGCCGACGGCCTCCCGCTGGCAGTGGTGGAGGCAAAGCGAACCACGAAGAGTCCGCAAGTGGGTCAGCAGCAGGCCAAGCTCTACGCCGACTGCGTGGAGAGACAGTTCGGTCGGCGGCCCGTGATCTTCTACAGCAACGGTTATGAGCACTGGATCTGGGACGATGCCGCCGGGTATCCGCCTCGCGAGGTGCAGGGCTTCTACACACGCGGCGAGCTGGAGTTGCTGGTGCAGCGTCGCCAAACGCGGCTACCGCTTGCGGGCGCGGACGTGGACACCGAGATCGTGGAGCGCTACTACCAGACCCGAGCCATCAAGGCTGTTGGGGCCGCGTTCGACGCCAAGCAGCGCGAGGCCCTGCTGGTGATGGCGACGGGCTCTGGCAAGACCCGGACCGTGATCGCACTGGCCGACCAGCTGATGCAGGCCAACTGGGTCAAGCGGGTGCTGTTCCTCGCTGACCGCACCGCGCTGGTCAATCAGGCCGTCAACGCCTTCAAGACCCACCTGCCCGGAGCCACCACCGTCAATCTGGTCACCGAGAAGGCCACCGACGGGCGCGTGTACGTCTCCACCTACCCGACGATGCTGAACCTGATCAACAACGTCGAGGACGGCAGCCGCAGGTTCGGCCCCGGCTACTTCGACCTGATCGTGATCGACGAGGCGCACCGGTCGGTGTACCAGAAGTACAAGGCGATCTTCGACTGGTTCGACTCGCTGCTGGTGGGTCTGACCGCGACCCCGAAGGACGAGGTCGATCACAACACCTACCGACTCTTCCATCTCGAGGACGGTGTCCCCACTGACGCCTACGACCTCGAGCAGGCCGTCAAGGACAACTACCTGGTCCCGCCCTTCGGCGTCTCGGTCGGCACCAAGTTCCTCCGGCAGGGCATCACCTACGACGACCTCAGCGAGCAGGAGAAGGACGAGTGGGATGCCCTCGACTGGGGCGACGACGGACCGCCTGACGCCATCGACTCCGAGGAGCTCAACCGGTTCCTGTTCAACGAGGACACCGTCGACAAGGTGCTCGCCACCCTGATGGCAGAGGGCCACAAGGTCGCCGGCGGCGACAGGCTGGGCAAGACCATCATCTTCGCCAAGAACCAGCGGCACGCCGAGTTCATCGAACAGCGGTTCAACATCCAGTACCCCGAGTACGGCGGAGAGTTTGCTCGGGTCATCACCCACGCCACCACGTACGCCCAGAGCCTGATCGACAACTTCTCCCAGCCGGAGAAGGCGCCCCACATCGCGATCAGCGTCGACATGCTCGACACCGGCATCGACGTGCCCGAGGTCCTGAACCTCGTCTTCTTCAAGATGGTGCGGTCGAAGTCGAAGTTCTGGCAGATGATCGGCCGCGGCACCCGACTGTGCCGCGACGTCTTCGGCCCGGGCCAGGACAAGACCGACTTCTTCGTCTTCGACTTCTGCGGCAACCTCGAGTTCTTCAGCCAAGACCTCCCGGGCAGCGAGGGATCACTGCAGAAGTCGCTGAGTCAGCGCCTCTTCGAGTCCCGCCTCGGTCTCGTCACCGCACTCGACGCCGCCGGGACCGAGCGTGACCTCCGAGAGTCCACCACCGGATGGCTCCACGAGATCGTCGCCGGGATGAACCTCGACAACTTCCTGGTCCGCGCTCACCGGCGCCAGGTGGAGTCATGGTCGGACCGTGACCGGTGGAACCACCTCTCTCAGGACGACGCCAAAGAGGTCTTCGAGCACCTCGCGGGCCTGCCCTCAACGGTGCAGGATCCCGATGAGCAGGCCAAGCGGTTCGACCTCCTCGTCCTGCGCCGCCAGCTCGCCCAGGTGGAGGGCGACGCGATCGCGGCCGAGCGGGTGCGGGAGACCGTGCAGGCCATCGCCGCCGCGCTGCTGCCCAAGAGGACGATCCCGTCCGTGGCCGAGCAGCTGCCGCTGCTGGAGGAGGTGGCGGGTGACGAGTGGTGGGTCGACGTCACTCTGCCGATGCTCGAGGTGATGCGGCTGCGCCTGCGTGGCCTGGTCCGATTCGTCGAGAAGACGGCGCAGAACCCGGTCTACACCGACTTCGAGGACACGCTGGACGACGCAACCCCGATCGAGCTGCCGCAAGTCACCTCCGGCATGAACTGGGACCGGTTCCGGGCCAAGGCCCAGACCTACCTCCGCGATCACGAGGACAACGTCGCCCTGCAGCGCCTTCGCCGCAACAGGCAGCTGACCGAGGCTGACCTCGCCGCGCTGGCCGACATGGTGGTCGCATCCGGCAGCGACCAGAAGGTCGACATCGCCTGGGTGACCGATCGCGCCGGTGACCTCGGGCCCTTCATCCGCTCGCTGGTCGGCCTCGATCGGTCGGCGGTGGTCGAGGCGTTCGGGTTCTACCTGGATGACAGCAAGTTCACGGTGGACCAGGTCCGGTTCGTGACCTTGATCGTCGATGAGCTCACCACCAATGGGGTGATGGAGCCGGCGCGCCTCTACGAGTCGCCGTACACCGACAAGGCCCCGACCGGCCCCGACTCGCTCTTCCCGGATGCTGAAGTGGGCGCCATCGTCGACATCCTGCGGGGGATCAAGGCCACCGCACTGGGGCCCGGCGCTGCTTAGGAGGCGACGTGACCACACTCGAACCACATCTTCTGCGCATCGGTGGCCTGCAAGTTCCGATCGGCGAGGCGCAAGCCTGGGTCGCTGCCTACACGACCTCAGATCTCAGCCAGGAGACTCCCTACGCTTACCCGGCTTACGACCTGTACCAAGGCGGAAGCGGCCTGCCCGACGTGCTCGACGACGCAGACCTGCTAGCCCCGGTACTGCTGAACGTCGCGATCTCGATCCGCTCGTTCTATGCGCTGCAGGCGAACCGTCCGCAGTTGCAGAAGTCCCTGTCGCGCGGGGAGCTCGCGACTCCACTGGCAGACCTGAGCGACGACCAGGTTGACGACCTGATTGGTGATCTGTTCGCGGTACTCGACACTCGCGGAGCGCTCCCGGGCATCGGTGTCACCAAGCTGTCCAAAGTGCTGCATCGCAAGCGGCCGGCGACCATCCCGCTGCACGACCGCTGGGTCAGAGCGTGCTACGTCGGAGAAGGGTTTCCCGTGCCCCGAGCCAAGCGCCGCTCCTACCGCAGGTACATGACGCTGCTCGCGCAAGCAATGCGTCGAGACCTTCGAGAGCAACCCGAGCAGGTCGCTGCGCTTCGGTCAGCGTCAGGGGCCGAGCCCGCCCTCACGGACCTGCGACTGCTGGACATCGTGGCCTGGCACGCCGGGCAACGTCCTGACGACTTCCGTAGGTCCTAGCCCACGAACCTGGACCGGTGCGGCTCGTAGGTCACGTCCACGCCCGCAAGCGGCCCCCACCGGTTCTGCCACACGGTCAAGTGACCGGACGCGAGCGGGGCCGCCGAGATCTCGACCACAAGGTCGGCTACTGCCGCCCACTCCTCCCGCAAGCGCTCCGGACGCGATGTCATCTTCGGTGCCTCGCTCGGGTGCGGAGGCGGCATATGCTCCAAGCACAGGCTTCGCGGCACCGAGACGATGACGAGGTCGCCGGCACTTGCTGCGCCGCGCAGGGCTTGGCGTGCCGTGGAGTCCAACACGGGCGGATGCTTTCCCTCCGGGTCGTCCACAATCAAGCATCGGTTCTGGCCCTCAGTGGCATCCAGCGACTCGACGCAGAAGCCACCCCCGGTCGATACCGAGATCCGAGCCGAGCGAAGCGCCTCCACCTCAGGGGCGGCACGCTCGTCCCCGTCCCGTGGCACAACCACCAAGCTGCCCGGTGCGGCAGCCCGCCGGACCGCGCGAGACAGGAACCGAGCCCTGGTCAGGTCCGGATGGTCGGCACTCGAACTGAAGTAGTCGACCGCCCAGCCGTGGTGCACGCCCAGCTCGTACGCGAACTGCGTCAGCAGCGTCGACTTGCCGGACGACGGCGCCCCGGTGACCACCCAGAGCCGCCCACGACTGAACCCACCGCCAAGAAGCACGTCGAGCGCGCCGATACCGGTCGACCACGTGGCTCGTGGCTCGGGTTCACTGTCGAGAAGGTCGCGCAGCATCACGGAGGCCACGGTGCCACTCGGCTCCGACAGCGCGACCGGGCACTCGCCCCGGAGGTCGTGAAGGCGCTACGCCGGGGCGGGTGGATCCGCATCCTCCAGCGGCCTTGATCCGGTGGGAATGGCGCGAACGGTCGGCTCCATGAATGAAAACCAACACTCACGCACATGCGCCTGCGGGCACCCGATGGATCCTCACCTCCTGGTGCACGTCATCGAGAAGCCACTGCCCGCGGGAGTCATGCGCTGTCCGGTTGTCGGGTGTCAGTGCATGGCCACGTGGGGCGCAAACCCCACACGCGACCCGAGGGTCGCCGAGGCCTTGCGTCGCGAGGTCTTCAAGCAGCTCGCGATTGGCGGGCTGATGAACTAACTGGAGGGCGCCCGATCGATTCGACCGGGCGCCCTCTCGCCACCCAGTACCCGACGACGGGCAGGCCGTTCTGCTGGAACGCTGCGGCTGTCGGCGCAGCCATTTACTCTGGCGCCTGATCAAGAACGAACGTGCACCAAGAAGCAGGGGAGAGGCAGCGGTGACCCCGGAACGGGACCCAAGTGCTACGGAGCGCCTCGAGCGGGCCAAGAATCTGTTCGAGTTCCTGGCTCGGGCCCAGCAGCTGAAGTCCAGCCCACCGCGGACAACCGAGGCCTACGCCCGCGACGGACAGGTGCTGTGGCTTGCCGACCTGCCCCCGCACCAGGCAGTCTCGACTTCCCACCGTGGCGGTGACCCGGATCCCGAGGCGCCGCTGTTCACCGTTGACCGGGTGGCACGCATCGACCCGCCCGAGCCCGGCGACACACTGCGCGCCTGGGTGACCGGGGACGTGGATGACCCTGCGTCGGTTCTGGCGCTGCGCGAACAGCTGCCGGCGGGGCGCGTCCCGGAGCTAGAGCCACGGGTTACAGACGACGGTCCGGAGGAGGTCGTCCGTGTCGAGGACCACCCCGACATCTCAGAGGCGTTCACGGCCTGGCTCGAGATGTGGCAGATGTGGGCTGAGGTCGAGGCTGAAGACCGGCCGGTGCGCGAGCTCTACGGCGAGCTGTTCTCCACCTATGTGAAAGCCTCCGGCCACCCTGAGGAGCTTGAGTTGATCCTCGGGGTGGGATGCCTGGCGTGGAGTCCCGATGGACACCAGCCGGTACGCCGGCACATGCTCACCTGCCCGGCCGGAATCCACTTCGACGACGACACCGGCCGCCTCACTGTCACCCGCGAAGCGGGTCTGGACCCGGTCGCGGTGGAGCTCGACATGCTGGACCCCTACCTGATCCGCAGCCCGCAGCACATCAACGAGATCAAGTCCGCTGCCAAGCAGTTCGAGGCGCACCCGCTCCACCACGACGAGGTGGGCACTCTGGCGCGTCGACTCGTCCACACCCTGGACCCGGACGGCACCTACCTTGACGAGGACGCCCGTCCAACCATCTCGTCCGAGGCATCGGCCGCGTACGCGCCGGCACTCATCCTGCGCAAGCGATCCCAGCAAGGCCTGGTGGAGATCTTCCAGACCATCGTCGCCCAGCTCTCCGAGGCCGACGAGGTGCCTGCCGGCCTCCTGCCCCTCGTCGACCCGGACCGCGAGCCCACGGTCGAATCCGACACCACCCCGGGCGCCATCGTCTCCGTCGACGGCGAGGCGTTCCTGCCGCTGCCGGTCAACGAGCGCCAGCTCAAGATCCTCAATGCCGTCGACTCTCGCGGCCAGACGGTGGTCCAGGGCCCCCCCGGCACGGGCAAGACCCACACAGCCGCGGCCCTGCTCTCTCACCTGCTGGCCCAGGGCAAGCGCGTGCTGGTCGCAGCTCACACGGACCGAGCGCTCAAGGAGGTCAGGGACAAGCTCCCGCCCGCGATCAAGCCCCTGAGCGTCGCCGTCGTCGGCAGCTCACGCAGCGACATGTCTGACCTGAAGGTCGCGGTCGAGCACATCGCAGCGACCGCCTCTGAGCACGACCCGGAAGCAGCCGCCCGCGACATCGCAAAGTCGCTGTCTACCATCGACGACCTGCGCCGCCAACGCGCCGCCACGTACCGGCGGCTCCTCGACGCACGCGAACACGAGGTCACCCCGCACCAGCGTGGCCCCTACGAGGGCAGCCTCGCGGCCATCGCCCAGCGATACCAGGACGACGCCCCAGAGCATTCGTGGATCACCGACCTCGTCGACGTGGACGCCGAGTCCCGCCCGCCCATTACCGACGTCGAGCTCGGCGAATGGCGCACCCTCCTTCGGGATCAAGAACTGCTGAACGATGAGAACGACGCAGGCCAGCGGCTGGTCGAGCTCGACTCGCTGCCGCAGCCTCACGAGTTCGCTCGGCACTGCGACGACGAGCGGGACGCGGACGTCGGCTTCCGCACGCATGCCGAACTCGCCAGCCACGAGGCGTTCGATGCCGTGCGTGCACTCGACCCAGGTGCGCGCGAGAACCTGCAGCAGCGGATGCGAGCACTCGCCGACGAGGCGCTCGCCCTCGAGCAGCGGCGCGAAGCCTGGATGAACGAAGCGCTCTTCGAGATCCGGGCCGGCAGAGCTGCGACTTGGCACAGCCGGGCACAACACGTCAAGGATCTCATCTCCCAGGCGACTCCGCTGGTCCAGACTCTGGGGCCGCTGGTGCAGGTCGAGATCGCCGCCACACCAGTCGGAGTGCCGGAGTTGATGGCGCTCGCGCACAACCTGCAGGCCCACCTTCAGGGCGGCGCCGTCATCAAGACCTCCGGAGGCGGACAGCCCAAGGTCGGGATGCTGGCACCCAAACCGGTCAAGGAAGCAGCACCGCTGTTCGAGCAGACCCGTGTCGATGGGCTGCCGCCGGTGACCGCGAACCAGCTGACCACTCTCATCACATTCGCTGAGGCGTCCCGCGTCCTTGATGCGCTGGACCGCGCGTGGCCTGCCGACGTCACCATTCCTGCCGAGGACACCCTGCAAGAACGGCTGCAATGGCACATCACGGAGCTCCAGCAGCTCACCCGGGTGCTCGACCTCGGCGAAGGCCTCGCCGCCGAGGAGTCGCGCCTCGACGACCTGGGTCTCAAGCGCCCCGACTGGACGAATCTGGAGACGGTCCACACATACGCCAGCCTCGTCGACGCAGCAGCCGCCCAGGACGCATGGGCTCGGGCCAATCAGCCCCTCGCTGCCCTCGAGGACGCCCTGACCGCTGCGACGCGATGGGCCGACGCCGGCGCCAGCCTGCACCAGCTCCACCTTGCGGTCCGCGGCCGCGAGCACGACGAGTACGCCCGCGGCTACGCGCGCCTCACCCGCCTGCACCACGTCCGAACCCTCATCGGCCGTCGTGAGGAGTTGGCAGCGAAACTCGATGCGGTGCCCGACCTGCGCAACGCCGTCCGGCAGGATCCGGAGGCCACCGATTGGGACACATGGCTGCCCGGCTTCGAGCGGGCGTGGACGTGGGCCGCGACCGGCGCGTGGATCCTGGACCAGGACACCACCGACATCAACGCGCTCCAGGCCCAGATCGGCGTCTACGACGGCAGGATCCGCCGAGAGGTCGAGACGCTCGCCGCTACCCGCGCCTGGTCCCACGCCGTCGCGCCCGATCGGATCACCGGACAGGCCAGGGCGGACCTGGCCCAGTACGCGTTCCTCGTCCGACGCCTGGGCAAGGGCACCGGCAAGTACGCCGCCCAGCAGCGCGCGGAGATCCGTAGGGCGATGGACCGATGCCGCCCCGCCGTGCCGGTGTGGATCATGCCGATCTACCGGATCGCCGAACAGCTCGCCATCCACGAGAACATGTTCGACGTCGTCATCGTCGACGAGGCGTCCCAAGCGGGGCTCGAGGCCACCTTCCTGCAGTACCTCGCGCCCAAGATCGTGGTCATCGGCGACGACAAGCAAGTCTCACCCGCCGCCGTGGGCATCGACCAGCAGCAGCTACGCGACCTAGCGAACCAGTACCTCGCCGACGACCGGTACAAGGCGTCCTGGCAAGACCCCAAGCGCAGCCTCTTCGACGAGGCACTGATGCGTTACGGCGGGCACATCACCCTCGTCGAGCACCGTCGCTGCGTCCCGGAGATCATCGGCTTCTCCAACCGAATCGCCTACGAACCGGACGGCGTTCGCCTTGTCCCGGTTCGCCAGTACGGCGCCGACAGACTCGATCCCATCAAGGTCGTTCACGTCGAGGACGGCTACGAACGCGGCTCGACAGCCAAGGTCAACCCCGCCGAAGTCGACGCTGTCGTCGACCAGATCGAGAAGTGCCTAGCCGACCCCCGCTACGACGGCCTGACCTTCGGGGTCATCTCCCTGCTGGGAACCGCCCAGGCAAAGGCGATCGAATCCCAGCTGCTCGAACGCATCCCACCCGAGGAGTGGACCGCCCGTGACCTGCGCTGCGGCGACGCAGCCGACTTCCAGGGTTCCGAACGCGACATCATGTTCCTGTCTATGGTGGCCGCACCCTCCGCGGAACGCCGGCTTGGCGCACTCACCGCCGAGTTGTACGTCCAGCGCTACAACGTGGCCGCCTCCCGTGCCAAGGACCAGCTCTGGCTCTTCCACACCGTCAGGCTCGACGACCTCGGTAACCCCGAGGACATGCGTTTCGCGCTCCTCGACTACTGCTACGGCGTCGTCAACCGCACCAACGTCGACGACGACCGCGTCCAGGCGACCGCAGTGCCCGACGACGTACGCGTCGAACCGTTCGACTCCCTGTTTGAGCAGCGAGTCTTCAATCGGCTCTACGACCGCGGCTACACGGTCATCCCTCAGTACCAGGCCGAGGGCTACAACCTCGACCTGGTCGTTGTCGGCTCCCAAGCGCGTCTTGCGATCGAATGCGACGGCGACACCTGGCACGGACCCGACGCCTACGAAGCAGACCTCGCCCGCCAGCGCGACCTCGAACGATGCGGCTGGCAGTTCTTCCGGATCCGCGAATCCGCTTTCTACGTCGACCAGGCCGGCGCACTTGAAGACCTCTGGCGCACCCTCGACGAGCTCGCCATCCACCCGTCCGGATGGCTGGGCGAGGACCTTGCAGACGAAGACCTCGAAGGGGATGACGAGACCTACGAGGACCAGCCGGTAATGAGCGACTGGTCGAGGCAGGGCGCTCAAGGCGACGACTACGAAGCGGCGACTGCGCATGAAGTTGCGCAGTCAACCCCGAAGGACTCAAGTCAGAACCCGCCACCGCCAACCGTCGCCCCCGCAGCCCGTGCGAGTTGGGAGCCTGAGGACGCTCACCCAGTGCAGCCGAGCGTCGCGGCGCTTGCGGGCCACCCCGTAGCCGTGACGGAGGCCGACGACGTCCCCGTCGAACTCGACGACGTCGCCGACCATGAAGCACCCTCCGAGCGACTCGACGCCTACGTCGAGTTCACCGGTGCAGTCGCCCCGCCCGTGAACGCCTCACGACAAGAACTGCTCGACGGCCTGACAGCCATCGTGGCCGTGGAGGGCCCAGTGGTGGGTCACCGACTGCACACCGCCTACGTCAGGGCGGCTGGTGGTCAACGTGTCGGGAAGGCCGTGGCGAAGATTCTCAACTCAGCGATCAGCACGGCCGTGCGACAGGGGACACTTGTCGCTGACAATCCGCTCGGTGAAGCTGGGGTGAAGCCCCGCACCTACCGGCTGCCGGGCCAGCCCGAGATGCGTCCGCGTGAGCTCGGTCCACGCGCATTCGAGCAGATCCCACCGGCCGAGCTGGCGGCCATGATCACTCAGGCCGCGGACGCGCACGGCTGGACGAACAGCGAGACCCTCTACAGGGTCGTCCTCGGACGATTGGGGCTGCACCGACTCACGCCAAACGTAGAGGGCCGTCTGGTGCAGGCGATGCGGCTGGCACTCTCAGACCAAGGCACTTCGAGCTGAGGCCGAGTTCACAAATGGGGATGGTGAGGTTCAAGCCTCCTACAGCGCCCTCGTCAGCCGGCTTGGACCAAGTCGCCGACTTCATGATCGCCCTCCACGAGAAAGATCTCCCAGTCTCGCGAGTCGCTGGGCGTCATCCCAAGCGACAGCGACGAGGTGACGGTGCTGCACAGTTTGCCTGAGCTGAGGCTGGCTTCGCTGGTTTGGCTAGCCGAGTTAAATCCGCAGAATGGTCGATGTTGACGCGCAGTCCCATGGTGGACTGGTCGCGAGTGAAGAAGCGTCACCGATGAACGCGCGGTTGAAGAACACTGGCTCATCGACCGCCAGTTGGTACCTGGCCCCCGTGTCGAAGGGCACGGGCGCCGTCAGGTTGCCCCAAGCGTCGTCGTTGACCACGCCGAACGCTGTGGCGTCCAGGTTCTGCTGCCACGCGGCCGTGGGTTCTCCTGCCGCCGTGGCCGGGCTGTCTTCAGCGTCCAGCAGCGAACTCGTGCAAACCGGCCTCGTCGGTGCGTGTGCCGGGTTAGGTTCCCGGGCGTGAGCATGGATCTGACTGACCGCGTGACGATGGACCCGCGATTGACCGAGTTTGAGGTCAGCGTCTCCGCGATGACGCTGACTTGGGATGGCGAGTACGGGGAGGCTCACGCCCGCGACTACAAGGACACCTACAAGTTCTCCGCCGTGCTCCACCGCCCGGCGCAGCGGTGGCCCCAGCTCACGTACACCTTCCAGACCTACGACGCGCAAGGTCTGCTGCTCGACGCCCACGAGCTCCGCGTGGTCAAGACGCTGGACAAGGAGATTCGCCAGCTGACCTCGTCCGGTTTCCACTACGCTCCGCTGGGTACGCGCTTTGAGGTCGTCGTCGCCGCCCCGGGAGATGAGCACAAGCCCTCGGAGCAGGACGGATGGCAGCCGCTGCCGGTGCGCCACGATGCCGACGATCTGGCTGCTCTCGGACTCACGCTAGACGCGGCTGACGCGGAGGTGCGTCCGAACTTCGACGACTACGCCCCCTCCAACCTGCTGACCATTCACTTCACCGTCCAGTTCGGCCGGACAGAGGAGCAGGACTTCCCGGAGCCGATGCTCGCCTCGGTGAGCGTCTACGACGAGAACGACCGCGTGCTGTCGTCGGGCGAGTACCGCATCGACCGGGGGCCGCGCAGCCGACGCAACCTTTCGGACCACATTCAAACCTACAACCACCGCACGCCAGCCTACGTGCGCATCGACCCCTACGCCGGCTGAGTTGGGGATGCCACCAAACAGGCGAGCCGGTGCTCGGCACAACTAGCCGTGCTCACCGAGCGGGTGTCGCTGCGGCAGAATCGAAGGAGCCCTGTAGTGGGCCGATGATTGCCCGAGCCAGGCTCTGCCGTGGCGCCGGCCACGGCGTCCGCGGCTCTCCTGGTCATTCCGCACGGAGTGTCCCGAAGTGAGTCCGGGCCACAGCTCGTGGTCCCCGCACCGTAGTCCTGATCACGTTCGCTCAGCGCGAATGGTCCCCGGCATGACTGAAAATGAACACGAGCGCACATGCGCCTGCAGGCACCCGATGGATCCTCACCTCCTGGTGCTCGTCATCGAGAAGCCACTGCCCGCGGGAGTCATGCGCTGCCCGGTTCTCGGGTGTCAGTGCATGGCCACGTGGGGCGCAACCCCACACGCGACCCGAGGGTCGCCGAGGCCTTGCGTCGCGAGGTCTTCAAGCAGCTCGCGATCGGCGGGCTGATGAACTAAGCGGAGGTCGCCCGATCGATACGACCGGGCGCCCTCCTCCTCACGCAAGCGGCCCCGCCCGACGTCTGTCGGGCGGGGCGTTGTGTCATGCAGCCAAGGGCACTGAAGGCACGGCTGCACCATCGTTCGGCCCTCGGCACAGGCTGCACCTGAGGTCGACCACTGCGGGGTGGTGCAACCAGGTCTCGTCCTCCTCGATCCACCCAGCGAACTCCTGCAAGTAGATCTCGGGGTACTCGTCGTCGATCACCTGCTCGATCTGCAGCTGCAGGAGGTGAAGCTCAGACGAGTCTTCCAATCCGTGGGAGTCGAACTCGTTGGCCAGCTGCGCCACCCGCTTGCGGGTGTACAGCAGGTTCTCGAGCCGTCTGCGTTGGCGGGCCTCGACGGGCTCGATTCGGCGCGTTCCTCGGTTGGTTGTGGACATGACATCCTCCGAAGAGGTCGGTGCCCGAGCCGGCCGGATGCCGGCCGTGACACGGAGCCTTAGCGGGCTCACGGGACACCCTCGGCGCCCGTAGGCGGTTCACAAGTCCGGGATCAAGACCGGGCAAGACCGTCGGCCCCTATTCGCGCGCTGGCCGCCGATCGGCAGAGACCTCGCGTTACGCCTCGGGTGCGAACACTGCAAGGAGCTGAGCGCGCTGACCGTAGTAGACGTCGTCCGCGAGGTCAGCCATGCCGGTCATGGACAGAGCGAGGTCCACGGTGTCGCCCGTCCTCACGCGGCCCAGCGGCGTGCCGTTGCCGGCCGTGAGGTGGACAGTGGCGGTGGCGACAGAGACCCGAAGCCAGGTGTTGCGGTAGCGACCGCTGTAACCGTCACCGGTGCTGGTGACGGCACCGCGGATGCGGATGCGGTCACGGGTGATGGCGGCCTCGCGGAGGGCGCGGTCGTCGGTGGTGGGGGTCATGTCCTGGGCTCTGGTCATCTGTGCCTCCTGGGTAGGTATGTGTGGGACGACAGGCACGGTGCGGGTCGCGTCTCCGGCCGCAACCACCGCCACCCGAGCCCGCGCGGGCAAGAAGCTGGACGGTGGTCGTCGGCCTGTCGAGACGGAGACGGTTGGCCCGTTCGTCACTGTTCACGCTGCTGCCGGCAGGTCGACGTCAGGCGACTTGTCGCCGTCATCCGAGCTCTCGGCGGCGGCTGTGATGAGAGCGAATCCGCGATAGGCGGGCTCGGGCTGGAGCAGCGGGTCGCCGCCGTTGCCGTTGCCAGTGCGCTGGTGCCAGTTGCGGAGTTGGCGAACGTTGCTGGCGGTAACAGCCGCGGCGATGGCCAGGGTGACCAGCGGTAGGCCGGTGAAGCGGAACACGCCGCGGCTGACGTTCTCGGTGTTGGGATTCTTGAGGTTGCCGAAGGCCCCTTCGACGTAGGTGCGCCGGTTCCAGCTAGCGAGCCAGCGGTGGCTGCCCCAGTACTCGTCCTGGGCGTGCTTCATGGTCTGTCCGAGCTGGAGCTTGGCTCGGCGGGTCCGGGCGGGGTCGTCTTCGACGGGTGGCGTGGTGCGGATCATGAAGGTGCGTTGGTTGCAGCAGGTCGGCAGGTGCGGTCCGGCCGGCGGTCGGGCAACGGTGGGCATTCCGAGCTGCTGCGCCACGGCGACGGTGCCTTCGACGAGAGGGCAGCCGATCTTTCCCGCGCGGGCAGGGCACTCCCAGCGGCTGGCGCCGTCGGGGACGTGGCTCTTCACGCGCCGCATCCCGTACTGCTGCCGCTCGTCGACGGCGGCCTGGAACGCCTCGCGGGCTCGTTTGGGGGCGCCGGTGCCCGGTCGGGGGATCTCGGCCAGGCGGGCGGGGGTGGCAGGGCAATGTGGCCAGCTCGCGGCGATTCGGGCGCCTTGGTAGGGGCGGAAGCCGTGCTCGTTCTCTCGGAGGTCGAGCACCGGGTGGACGCCGCGGGTCCACAGCTCGTTGGCCCAGCGAGACCATTCCTTGTAGGAGTAGTGGCGGTCGGCGAGCAGGTCGACGATCGGGCGACGTTCCCGGACGCGGTCCACCAGCTTGAGGCTGACGTCGACGACATCTGTGGAAGCCGGGGTCACGGCTATGGCTTCGATCAGGACGGGATCGTCCTCGTCGCTGAACCGGGGACCGGCCTGAAGGTCGGGTACTCGGACCAGTGCGTGGAGGGCGTAGCCAAAGTAGGCGTCCTGTTCGCCGTTCTTGCCGGTCTTGGTGCCCCAGGCGGCGTCGGGGCACACCGACTGGGCACGACGAGCAGTTGCGGGAGCGGGCACTTCGTCAGCGGTGGCCGCGTTGCCGGTGGCTGTGTCGGCATGTCCGGCCGGAGCAGCGTCGGGTGCATCCGGCTGCATACGGCGGGACTTGCGGCCCCGTGCCCAGGCCCAGATCGCGGACTCGTCCAGCGCGTATGAGGAGCCGGGCCGGTCGGGGAGGGTGCCCAGCAGGAGTCGATCGACCAGGTCTTGCAGGGCATCGCGGCGCCGGATCTGCTCCTGCTCATTGAGATCGACGGCGTGAGGTCCGGTGATTGCGAGCTTCTTGGTGAAGACCCGGGAGATGTAGTAGAGCTCCTGGATCGGCATGAACCGTTGGGCCTCGTCGTCGCCCTCATGGGCTGTATCAGCGTGCTGGCTGACGGGCGCGGGCGTCGTGGAGCCCTGGGGTCGCAGGATGCCGAGTTCCTGCTGAATGTCCAGGGGTAGGCCGCGGGTTGCGATTTCGTGCATGTGCTCGATGGTTAGTTCGCCGTCGGCGGCGGCGAGGAGGAGGAGGATCAGGAAGGTGCGCGGGTTGCTGCGGCGCTTCCGCCCGCGCGGGCTCGTTCGCAGCAGCGCATCGAAGGCGTCGGCCGCGCCGTGCGCGTCGACGACGTGGGCGAAGAGGCGGGCGCGGAAGGCGTGGTTCACGCCAGCACCTCCGGGTTGCGGAGCAGCTCGAGCAGGCTGCTTTGGTCGGTGGCGTCGGGGGAGAGGTGCTCGAGGAGGTCGGTCAGGGTCTTGGGGGAGCGCAATCCCGCGGTCGCGAGCAGCGTAGTGAGCGGGACTCGTGCGGTCAGCATGACCGCGAGCCAGGTGTGGCGGAGGCGGGATTGTTCGATGTGCGGGCAGTCGTTGCTCAGTACGGCGTCTTCCACGGCGCCGGCGGCCAGGTTTCGCGCGTCCGGTGGCATGCCGAGCGCCAGGTCGGTCGGGCTGAGTCCGTGCAGGCCGGTGCGCACGAGGTGTTCGTAGTTGACGAGTACCGGCACGAAGCGCGGACGTGGGGCGGGGACGGCGACGTAGAGCCCGGCGTCTCCACGGTCCTCGATGTCTCCGGCGCGCAGCGCGCGCAGGTCCGAGGAGGCGAGCCCGGCGCCGGCTCCCAGGCCTACGCACAGGCACATCCGGCGCCGTGTTTCACCCTTCTGGTCGAGCGCGACCCGGGCGATGGTCGCCATCTCGGCGTGCGTGTACGGCGGCTTGACCCTGGGGCGTGCGATCGGAGCGCCGTGAGGTGACTGGTCGGGATGTAGTTGGTCGGCGATGGCGCGGAGCTTGGCCCGTCGGTCCGAGCGCGACTTCGGCGAAGCATGGGGCATCCCCGTGGCGATGAACGTCTCAACGTTCGGCCGGGTGAGGGTGGTGACGTCCAGCGGAAGGGTCTGGTCGTGCGCCCACTTGAAGAAGATGGCGAGATGCGTGACGTGCTTGCGCAGGCTCTCGATGCCAGTAACTTTCGACGCGTGAAGGGTTCGGCTGACCGCCGGCGTCAGGAGAGTCCAAGTGGCGCTGTCGATCGCGTGGGGCCGGTACGAGGACACCGCGGCGGCCACCTCGGTTCGGATGGGGGCGTGTGCGTGGCGCGCTCGGTCTTGGACGAGTCGGCGTGCGGCGGCGGCGGAGTGGCGTGAGGTGATCGAGCTTCGCGGGCGTGCGGTGATGAGGGTCTCCTGAGTAGGGACGGTCCGCTTGAGTCGGACGCTGGCACTGTGTCCCCGCGGATGTCCGCGACAGTGGGTTGCCGCGGCTTGATTCCGACCCCTGCGCTGTTTGACGAGGCGGCTGCGGAGACAGAGAAACTCGGTGCAGCGATGTCGGAGCCGTTTGGCACGCTTCGGTCCATGACCGAATCGCACTCGAGCACGGCCGCTCAGCGAGCCCGCTGGTGGCAACGAGCCACCTGGCTCACCCAGCTGGGGCTCGCTTCTGAAGACCCTGCACCCGTGGATGCAGTGGAGGAGGTAGCGGATGCCGTGCTCGTGCTGCTGCAGGACGTACGCCGTCTTGAACTTGAACGAGCCGAGCCGCGTGCCTGGGCGTGGTCCCACCTTCACGGCGAGTTGATGTACGAGTGGGTCTCAGTCGCAGGCCGGGACTACGACGGCGACCCCGGTCAGCTTCCGGCCTGGCTGGTCGACCCGCGCGCACCTGACGCGCAGGATTGGTGGCCGCGGGTGACGTCGCGGGGTGCGAATGAGCCGGGAACTGTCCGCCAGCCGCGGCGCGTGCGGCGTGTGGATGAGGCTGACCTCGAGCCGTGGCAGCAGGATCTCCTACGTGAGTCTCGTGCCCAATCCGCGCTCGAGCGTGAGGCTGCAGAGGAGGCACGCGAGGCCGCACGCCGAGACGAGTAGCCTGCGACTGGTACTTCAGCCTGAGCGGCGGACCACGCTTGAAGCGAGTACTTTCAGCCTGGCAGCCAGGTGTGGCCGCTTGCGCTCCGTGTGTATCGCCCTGGCCAATGCGCGAGCGGGAGGTACTGCCCCCTACACTTGATGCCGTGCGCCCCGAGTTCCATGACGGTGCTGACCCGTCAGCCGTGGACCCCCGCGAAGAGTAGGGATGTCCTGGATCTGCTGTGACCAGCGATCCAGGGGGGCTTCTCGGAGTACGAGTGGGTGTGTCACGCCCACCCACTCGTGTCGTTTGACCCGGTTTGCGTGCACGTGGCAGTGCTCAGGCAAGGAGCGGAACGCTTCGTTGGGCGTGTCACGCCCACCGCGGTCTCAAGCGAACGCATCCCGGTTGCGGCCCGACATGCACGAACGTCCGGGCGCGGACGAAGAAGCGAGCCCTTGGAACGGTCGCTGTGAGTAGGCCTCTCCAGGAGCCCGACGGGGCGTCGACGCCGCTGAGCCAGCTGTTGACTGCTCTTGGCGTTGAAGCAGATCTTGCTAATCAACTTCTGTCGGTGACCCAGCAGCCGCGCATCGCACTTGCCCTCCTATTCCTCGACAGCGGTGAGTCGACCTCCCCAGACCCGGCGAGCATGATTCGCGCGTCGCACACAGGTCCAAGAGCGGACTGGGAATGGCTCCACCGCACAGAGGTCTTGGCCGCCCACCTGCATATGTCGAGCAAGCAGGTTCGAGCAGTGATCACCCAGGACTGCCTTGATGGTCGCCCGTTCAACTTCACAGGACCGTGGAGAGCGACCACGTCGCTGAGGACCCAGCGACAACACATCGCGACGTATGCGCTCTTGGAGCAGGCTGGGTTCTATCCCCCGGTACGTGGCGCTGTGGCCCTGAGTCAGATCCGCAGCCAACTGGCCCATCTCGGGCTCAACGACAACAAGCGGGTCCGCAGTGACCTCGCCGCCTGTCACGGACTCGTGGTACGCGACAACGGAGCGCGGAGTCGCGTGGAACCGGACGGCGACGCCTTCGACGATGCCTGCCGCGCCCTCCTACACGACCTGCGTCAGGTCTGATGGCGGTGTCCTCACCCGTGCCGGCAAGCCGGCTCGGATCCACAGCGCGACCTCAGCCTCGCCATCCCGGCGGGCACTGCACTGCCAATCCCCGCAAACCCCCCTAAAACCCCCAACGAGGGCGACGCCACCGCCACGCGTGCCTCAACGTGTCGAGAATGGACACCAGCAGAAGTCGAGCGATCAAACCCCCCAAACTCCTCACACGGTGCTTGAGCCGACGCGTGCAGAAGCCGCGAAAACATGGGGCAAACACACTCGCGCGTGGGGGAAACCCGCGCCTCAAGTCCTACGGTGTTGGCCCGAGTCCGGTCTCGCCGTCCGCGCAGCACGAGGTGCGACATGCCTAAACGTCGACGACAGGACACCCCACCGTCCAAGATGCCCGTCGATGTTCGGGCACACATCTCGAAGTGGGCGCCTCGCGACACACGTCCCGAGAAGCACGTCGACTTCATCCGCAGGACCGCGCGGAAGGCCAGGCCCCAGACCATCACCGACGCTCGAGGCACCTTGGCTGTACTCCTGGACTACGTCGACTTCCTGACCGCGAACGGTGTCGCGATTCGGCCTTCAAGCGACGTGGTGCAGATCTTCGACGACAACAAGCTCCGCGCATGGGAGCGGGATGTCCGCATCCGGGTGGAGTCGAGTGTCCTCACGAACGGCAGCGCCAACACGCTGGTGAGCCGGATGACCGTGACGCTTGAGCGACTCGGCAAGTCAGTCGTACACGGACGCTTTCTCATGGGGAACGGCGGAACCAAGCGGGCAGGGGCGAGCACGCAACCCACTCCCGACGCCGCTGTATCGCGTTGGCTCCAAGTAGCCGATGCGCAGCCAGACGATCGCGGCGCTCGCTTCAAGGTTCTCGTCCTCGCCGCACGCGGTGCCGGACTGGGTATCGCGGACTTCCGACACCTGCGTGGCTGTGATGTGGTCAGGCGAACGGACGGCGTTGTCACGATTCGGATCGTCGGCGATCATGCGCGGACAGTGGTGGTCCTCGACCGCTTTGGCGGTGTGCTGCTGTCGGCCGCTGCGCACTTCGGCGAGCACCTCGTGGTCGGTGAGTGGGCAGACAGCCGAAATGTCACTGGCGACTTGGTCGCCTCCATCGAAGGTGGCGCAGGGCTCGATCGCAAGCAGCTCGTCCGTGCCCTGCGGCGCGCCTACGTAGTCGAGGTCCTGCAGACCGACACCAACCCGATCGTGATTCAGCAACAGCTTGGCGCCATGAGTCTGTCCGAGATCGAAGGCGCCATCCCGTTCGTCGACCCGACCCATCTGAATCGCCAGGCGCTCCGTACCGGAGCCGTCGTTCCGATGAAGGAGCCGGCATGAGGAACCAGAAGCAGTTGATCCTGCCGCCTTCGGAGGAGTTACAGCGACTCGGGCTTGTCGTGAGACGCAGCGGAGCGGCCCTCCGCCTCGACGACGCGTTGCGTGCACCCGGCACCAAAGGGCGGCGTCGAGAAGCGTCTGCCGAACTGTTCCTGGTGATCGCTGTCGTGTTGCTGTCCGTCCGGAAGGCAGTGCGAGCAGCGGACGTCAGGGCGATGATCGACTCTGGCGAGGTCGAGGAGGTACGGAACGCGCTCGACGCGATGCCCGGACTCCGCCGCGGGAACCCGCCAGCAGCCTCCCGGGCACCGATCACCATCCACCAGTGGAATCGCTTCTGGTCGGACGTGGCACGTCTCCCGTACGCGGAGGTCTTCGAGGTAGCCAATCTGCTCCTCTTGGCCTGGCTGCCCGTACCTGCGCCACTAGGAAATTTGCTCCTCTTCGACGCTACCGCCTACGAGACCCATGCCCGGCCGCTCCCCAAAGATGTCCGTCAGCAGCTCCTGCGCGAAGGATCCACCGACCTCCTCTTGAAGCGAGAACGCAAGCTCCCACGGGCAGAGCAGGAGACGATTCGACGACGGAGGACGCACCGCGCGCATGAAGCCAACTTCGGCCATGCCACTAAGACCCGCAAGCAGGCGAAGAGCACGATCGGTGGATTCCACCTCCACCCGGTGACCTCTTCAGACGGAGAGCCGGCTGGAGGGACAGAGGGCGGGTCCGCTCCGACGTGTGTGGTGGCCGTCGACGTGACGCCCGCAGCGGGCTACTCGTCCCCGGAGCAGCTCAAGTCGCTCCTCCGGTTCGTTCGGAGTAGGTACGAGATCTCCGAGCAGGTCATCGTCATAGCTGACCGCGACTACAGCAAGCGCTTCGAGATCTGGGCGTGGCTACGCGGGCAGCATCAACCGTTCGCTTTCGACCTGCGCGCCGAGCAGCTCGAGCCGCGAGGTGAGCACCAAGGTGCGCTGCTTGCGCAAGGGAACGCGTTGTGCTGCGCCACGCCTCGTCACCTGCGCAATCCGGGCAGGCGACCGATGACCACAGTCGGAGACGACCGTGACCCAAATCCGGAGTACGCCGATTGGCTTGCACGCGTGCGGGAGCAGTCGGCCTACCGCTGCCACGTCAAGTCGGTGCGACCACACGGCGTCAACGTGTCCTGCCCCGCGTTAGGTCCGTCGCCAACAGTGGACTGCCTACTCCGCAGCACCATCGATCCACATTCGCCGCGCCCGGTCGTACTCGACCCGCCCGCGCCGCACACGGCCCCGTCGATATGCAAACAGCAAACCGTGTTCATCCCCGACTCCGCGAACCCGCTGCGGCAGACATACAGATGGGGAACCGCCAGGTGGATCGAGCTTTACCAGCGTGCCCGTGCACGCAACGAGGGCGTCCACGGCGAGCTCAAGCACCCGCAGGGCTACGGCCTGGCAGGCGAGATCACCGGCAGCAGTCGCCGTAATGTCGTCGCCATCCATGCGGCTCTCGTCATGTCACTCTTCAACTACGACAAGATCTGGGAATTCCTCGAGACGAACCCCGACCATCCTTTCTGCCAGGCAATCGCGATCGATGCGTTGTTCATCTGAGTCCGGAGTGAACCACCACGGTCTTGACTCCGCTCAAGAACATCCGACCATGGGCGGTTGAGAACTCCGCCCCCGATCGCAGCCAGACTCGCTCACGATCCCCTCCTCCGTTAGGAACGTCTCGCTGTTGCCTGGCTAGGGCGCACATGGGCGTGCGACGGGGCTGAAACGCACGGACGACCTGGGGGTCCGCGCTGGTCGCATTCCCGTCACGACACGACGCTGTTCAGTGGCCCGGTTGACACCGCCTCGCGGACGTGACCTGGGCCAAACAGCCCACGTCTCCTGGAGAGGAACAGTCCTCGGAGGAAGCGGTAACAGCACGGTCTCCAAACTATTGTAGACAATAGGCGGTGAGCGTGTCACAGTGTGACGCAGGTCGCAGGAGCGACTGTTCAAGCATCATCAATCACACAGGAGGCCCCGATGGCGGGCGAGTTCCGGAAACTGGCGTTGGTCGCGACCACCGTGTCGCTCTTGGCTCTGACCGCGTGCTCCAAAGGGGAGAGCACCCAGGCCGAAGCAGAATCCGCCAACGTCGACCTCTCGGGGGTAGAGACGGCCATTAACGACTACAAGGCTGAGCCCACCTTCACAGCCCCCGGGCCGGCGTTCGACGCAGCTCTCGCCAAGGGCAAGACAATCTTCTACATCCCGCTCAACAGCTCCCTGCCGTTCGACACCTTGATGGGAGAGGGTGCAAAGGAGGCCGCTGAGGAGGCTGGCGCGAAGTTCGTGCTCTTCAGCAACCAAGGGAAGCCGGCGGAGTGGGTCCAGGGTATGAACTCGGCCATCTCGCGCAAGGTCGACCTCATCGTGTTGGCCGGCTCTCCTGATCCGGCGCTGCTCGGTCCTCAAATCAAGGCCGCGAAGGCAGCTGGCATACCCGTCATCTCCACCCACTTGTTCGACGCCTCCTATGTTGAGGACGCACTCAAGGAGTACCCCGACCTGGCAGGCATCGTGCCCGCAAACCACTATCAGGCCGGCACGCTGATGGCGGATTACGCGATCAAGGCTGGAAACGGTCGAGTAAACGCGCTGTTCATCACTGCCAACGAGGTTCAGCCCAGCGCTGGCATCGTCGAACACTTCGAGGACGAGCTCGCCAACGTCTGCCCGGACACCTGCTCTGCCAACGTCGTGAACATCCCGATCCCCAGTTGGGCGGAGAAGGTGCCGACCGAGGTCCAGACGGCACTCCTGAAAGACCCGAGCATCAACTTCGTCGTCCCGGTTTATGACGGCATGACCCCGCTGCTTGTTTCTGGCATCACCCAGGCGGGCAAGACCAACCAAGTGAAGGTCGTGGCCTACAACGGCACCGCGTCTGTGCTGCAGATGATCCAGGACGGAGACCTTGTCGTCGCGGAGATCGGTGAGCCCACCGATTGGCTTGGCTGGTCAATCGTCGACCAGGCGCTACGCATCCTCTCCGACCAGGAGCCCATCACTAACGGCAACACCCCGCTGCGGGTCTTCGACGACGAGAACGTCGACGAGACCGGCACGCCCGCTACCCAGACCGAGGGTTACGGGGACCCCGAGGTCTTCAAGGACGGCTATCGCGAGCTCTGGGGCCTGAAGTGACCCATCACTCTGTTACCAACCCCAGCTCGGGCGAGAACCCACTGGTGGGGAAGGTCGCCGTCGTCACCGGGGGTGCTTCGGGCATCGGCTTGGCGTCGGCACAGCTTCTAGCCGAGCGCGGCGCCACGGTCGTGGCCGTGGACCGCGAGGGCTCGACACCCGATCCGGTGCACTTCATGCGCACCGATGTCTCGGACTCGGCTGAGGTCGCCGCATCGATCCAAGAGGTGGTTGCCCAGCACGGCCGCCTCGACATCTTGGTCAATAGCGCTGGCGTCCTGCGCTGGGGCGGCACACGCGACACCACCGAGGATGACTGGGACCTGGTCCTCAACGTCAACCTCAAGGGCACTTGGCTTATGTCACGTGCGGTCGCCGACGTGATGATTGGGAATGGAGGCGGGTCCATCGTCAATATCGCCTCCAACATGGCCGTCAAGGGCGTCAGCAACCAGGTCGCCTACAGCGCCTCCAAGGGCGGTGTGGTCTCGCTGACGCGGTCCATGGCCGTCGACTTGGGCCCCCTGGGCATCCGCGTGAACTGCATCAACCCTGGCCACGTCGTTACCCCCATGAGTGACACGGCCACAGAACGCCTCGGGCTGACCGAGGAGGGCATCCGCGCGGCCTACCCGCTTCAACGCGTCGGGCAGCCGCGTGAGATCGCCGAGGTCGTCGCGCTGCTCGCCTCGGACCAAGGCAGCTTTGTCACCGGCGCCATCATCGCCGTCGACGGAGGGAACACGGCATGACCACCATTCCAGCGGCCGCCCCACCGGTCGAGACCGGCACCTCCGTACCGGTGCTAGAGATACGGAACCTAGCCAAGACATTTGGGGGCGTTCAGGCCCTCAAGGGCGTCGATCTCACAATTCGCTCCGGTGAAATTCATGGCCTACTCGGCCAAAACGGCTCGGGCAAATCGACCCTCATCAAAGTGCTGGCCGGCTTCCACGAGCCGGATGCTGGTGCATCGCTGGCAATCGGCGGGCAGGACGTCTCCCTGCCACTCTCGCCGGGCGACTTTCAGGCTCTCGGGATGCGGTTTGTCCATCAGGACCTCGGACTCATCCCGGCCCTCACGGTGCTGGAGAACCTCAGGGTCGCGGCGTGGGCAGACGCCGTCGACCTCAGGATCTCCTGGCGTGAGGAACGCCGTCGAGCCCGCGAGTTGTTCGACCGGTTCGGACTCAACCTCGACCCCAACACCCCGGTGTTTAGACTGCGCCCGGTCGAACGAGCCCTGCTCGCCATCGTGCGCGCGGTCAGCTCCATGCCCGAGGGTGACGCGGCGATGCGCAGCCTGCTCGTCCTTGATGAGCCGACAGTGTTTCTCCCCCAGGACGACACCGAGCTGCTGTTCAGCCTGACGCGGCGCATCGCAGCATCGGGAGCTGGCGTCCTGTTTGTGTCCCACGATCTCGACGAGGTCCTTGAACTCACCGACCGCGTGACCGTGTTCCGTGACGGACGGGCGGTCGGCACCACAGACACCCCATCGGCCACAACCGGGACCTTGGTCGAGCTCATCGTGGGCCACGCGCTCGCCGAGACCGAACTCACCCACACCGTCTTCGACCGGGACGTGCCCCCGAGCGTAATCATCTCGGGCGCCCAAGGCGGGCTGGTGAATTCAGCCGACCTCGAGCTCCGTGCCGGGGAAGTCGTCGGCGTGACGGGATTGTCCGGCGCAGGTTTCGAGGACCTGTCCTACCTGCTGTTCGGCATCGGCCTCGCTACCGGCGGCACACTGAGTATCGACGGCCAGACGGCGCCACTGTCGTCCTTGACGCCGTCAAAGGCGCTCGACATGGGTGTCGCGCTGGTTCCCGCCGACCGGCAGCGAGACGGCGCCATCTTGTCGCTGTCAGTACTCGACAACGCCTCGATGCAGGTTCTCGGGAACGCTTCAGTCGGTCCTCACCTCAAGCGCAAGCGTCTGCAGGAGATGACCCGAGAGGCATTGCGGGAGTTCGACGTGCGACCCGCGGACCCAAACCTGCCGGCTGGCAGCCTCAGCGGCGGCAACCAGCAGAAGGTACTCATGGCCAAGTGGCTCCAGACCCAGCCGCGGCTGTTGATCGTGCACGAACCCACCCAGGGCGTCGATGTCGGAGCGCGCGAGGAGATCTTCCGCCTCCTACGCCAGGCCGCAGCCAACGGCACGGCGGTGCTGTGCGCGAGCTCGGACCACGAGCAGCTGGCACTGCTCTGCGACCGAGTTTCCGTCCTGCGTCAGGGCGTCATCGCCGCCGAGCTCGTCGGAAGCGCCGCCACGAAACAAGCCATCTCGCAGACCTGCTACCAGAGCTCACCGATTTCGGAGCCGTCATGACTACCTCGACCCATGCCCAGCCTGGCCAAAAGACTCCAGCCCCCACCTCCTCCGAGGGCCGGCGTCAGATCTTCACTCTCGACACCGTTCAACGTGTCGCACTGCCCGTCGCATGGCTGGCGCTCATCGCGCTCTTCGGCATCCTGAGCCCCGACGTCTTCCTCACCTTGGCGAACTTCCAGACCATGTTCGGGTCTCAAGCCGTGCTACTCATCCTCACATTGGCGCTCATCGTCCCCCTCACCGCAGGGGATTACGACCTCTCCGTCGCCGGCACTTTGGGGTTCTCGGCCATGCTCATCGCGGTCCTCAATGCCCGAAACGACGTCCCCATTGGACTGGCCGTGGTTGCCGCGCTGGCCGTCGGCGCGATAATTGGAGTCGTCAACGGCTCGCTAATGATCTACTTCGGCATCGAGTCGCTCATCGTCACCCTTGGCATGGGCACCGTCCTCGGTGGACTCACCCTGTGGATCAGCGACTCCGCCACCATCTCCGGCGTCTCCACGTCCTTGGTGGACGCCGTCATCGCATACAAGTTCGCCGGCATCTCCTTGGCCTTCTACTACGGCCTCGGGCTGTGCGCTCTGATGTGGTACATCTTCGAGTACACCACCATTGGAAGGCGCCTCCTTTTCGTCGGCCGCGGACGCAGCGTCTCTAAGCTCAGTGGTATCCGCGTCCCTCGCGTCCGCATCGGTGCGATGGTCGTCTCGGGAGTCACCGCCGCGTTCGCCGGCGTCGTTTACGCCGGCACCACGGGCGGCGCCGACCCGAGCAGCTCCGCCTCGTTCCTACTGCCGGCGTTCGCCGCCGCGTTCCTCGGCGCGACCAGCATCATGCCCGGTCGCTTCAACCCTTGGGGCACCCTTCTGGCCGTCTACTTTCTAGTCACCGGCATAACCGGCCTACAGATCCTTGGCGCTCAGAGTTACGTCCAACAGCTGTTCTACGGCGGAGCGCTCCTATGCGCCGTCGCCTTGTCTCAACTGGCCCGCGGACGCGTCCCGCTCGAGAATGACTAGGACCCCATCACCTATGTCCGACCAAGCAGCGCTCTCTATGCGTCTGTCCGCAGCGCCGGAGCCCAGCACCGTCGAGGACAACATCGCACTCGACCTGACCCTGCCCGAGGTCGCCATCGTGACCTTGGCTCGACCCGATAAGTACAACGCGCTGAGCCTGGCCTCGTGGATCCGGCTTGCCACAATTTTCAACGACCTCGCCTCCGTGGCGAACCTACGCGGGGTCGTCGTGCGTGGCGGCGAGAAGGTCTTCGGCGCCGGCGCTGACATCGCCGAGTTCCCGCAGGTGAGGATGACCGGCGAGGACGCCATCGCCTACAACGAGACCATTGCCCGCGCGCTCACCGCGGTCGCGGACCTGCCGGTGCCTGTCATCGCGATGGTGCGCGGGCTGGCCGTCGGTGGCGGGTGCGAGCTCGCCGCCGCGTGCGACCTGCGCGTGTCTTCCGACCGCACCCGCTATGGCATCCCCATCGGCCGCCTCGGTGTGACCCTCGGCTACGTCGAGGCGAAGGCCATCGCGCGGCTCATCGGCGTAGGCAACCTCAAGCGGCTCTTGTTCGAGGGCGAGCTCCTCGACGCTGCCGAGGCCCACAGCATCGGCTTGGTCGAGTACGTGGTCGAGGACACCGAGCTTGAGACCCGCACCGCCAAGTTGATCGCCACCATCGTCTCCAACGCCGCTGTCACCATGCGCGCCGCGAAGCTCGTCGCCGACATGTGCGAAAGAACCCTCACACCACGCGACACCGAACAGCTCGTGAGAACCACGGTCGAGGCCTACCAGGGCTCCGACCTCAAGGAAGGAGTCGCCGCCTTCACTGAGCGCCGCGACCCCGTCTTCACCCAGGGAAGGAACCTCTGATGGGGGCCCTCGAAGGCATCCGCGTCGTTGACCTGAGCCGCTACCTTTCCGGCCCGACGCTGACCATGCTGCTCGCCGACCTCGGCGCAGACGTCGTGAAGGTCGAGTCGCTCCCAGGAGGAGATCCCGCCCGCGAGTCAGGGCCCTTCCACGGCAGTGAGTCGGTCTACTACATGGCCTCCAACCGAAACAAGCGCAGCGTCGCTCTCGACCTACGCGCCCCGGAGGGTCGCGCCGCGCTCGACAGGCTCTTGGCCGGCGCCGACGTGTTCGTGCAAAACTTCAAGCCTGGCACCGCTGAGAAGATGGGACTGGGCGTCGAAGCGCTGCGCGCCGTCAATCCCGGGCTCATCTACGTCTCCATCAGCGGGTTCGGGTCCGCGTCTCCGGGCGCGGAACTCCCGGGCTTCGACCAGACCGCACAAGCCATGTCCGGCATCATGAGCATTACCGGCACAGAGGAGACCGGCCCGATGCGCGTCGGCGCCGCCATCTCCGACTCCGCCACCGGCATCTACGGCGCCGTCGGAGTCCTTGCCGCGCTCGTCGAGCGTGCCCGCACCGGCCTTGGCCGCCACGTCGAGACCTCGCTGATGCAGGCCAGCTTGAGCCTGACCAGCTACCAAGCTCAGAAGTACCTGAGCTTGAAGGAGATCGCCGAACCGGTTGGCAACGACCATCCGATCATGTTTCCTCAGGGAACATTCCGCACCGGTCAGGGCTCCATCACCGTCGCTTCCGGCAACGAAAAGATGTGGCGCCGTCTGTGCGAGGTCATCGGCCTAGCGGACATCGCCGAGGACCCACGCTTCGCCGACAACGCTGGCCGCATGCACCACCGCAAGGAACTGCGCAAGCTCATCGAGGACGCGCTCGCCGCGAAATCCTCGGAGGAGTGGGTGCCCCTCATCAACGAGGTTGGCGTCCCGTGCGGGCCCGTCCTTGACCTCGAGCAGGCGCTCTTGCACCCCATCACTGAAGGGCTGCGGATGGTGGAGACGGTCGAGCACTCCCGGCTCGGCGCGATGCAGGTCATGGGCCAGGCCGTCATCGTCGAAGGAAGCGACCAAGGATGGCTGCACACCGCGCCCCCACGCTTGGGCGAGCACACCCGCCAGGTGCTGCACGAGATTGGCTACGACGACGAACGGATCGATCAACTCGAGTCCGTGGGTACCGTGCGCACGGGAGACCACTCGGACGCTGCGACAGGAGCAATGTGAGCCAGCAAACTCGGTCGCCAGAACCGGTCGGCGTACGCGCGGCCCCACCACTGCGCGTCCCCACCGTCGCCGAGGAAGTCGTGCGCGGTATCCGGGCCATGATCATGGCCGCGGAGGTCCGCCCCGGCGAGCGTCTCGTCGAGGAGCGGCTCTCCGAGCGGTTCGGAGTCAGCCGGCCGCCCATCCGCGAGGCGCTGCGCGTGCTCGAGCGCGACGGCATCGTCCAGAGCATTCCGCGCAAGGGATTCATCGTCATCCCCATTACGGCTGCCGACGTGCGCGAGATCTACGAGTTGCGATGGATACTTGAGCGGTCCGCAGTGACCACGGCGATTCCCGTGTTAGACCCGGCCTCATTAGAGCCTATGAGGGCGGCGGTGGCGCGGATGAGTGCCGAGCTCGCCCAGACCGACCCCGAGGAGATGCTCGAGGCCAACAGCGAGTTCCATGCCGCCCTCGTCGCGCTCGCCAACAACTCCCGGCTCACCGCCGCTTACTCCACCTTGTCCAAGCAGTTGCAGATGTGCATGGCGATGAACCTGCGGTTCCGCCGAGAGCTGTACGGCGAGCCCAGCGAGACCGTCCGGCGCCACCAGGTACTCATCGACCTCATCGAAGCCAGCGACCTTGACGCGCTCCTGACCGAGCTCGACAACCACGGCGACCGCTCCTTCATGAGCCAGCTCGACGACCTCATCAGTCCGTGAACGACAAAGGCCCCCCGACGACGGCCACGGCAGCTGCCTCGATCGCCTCGACGAGTGCCCCTGCGCGCACCGCCGTACAGGTCGCGGCGAGCGTACGTGCAGGTCGGCTGCGCGCTCGCGACGTGCTTGAGGAACACCTGGACCGTATCGACCGACGCAACGCGGCCCTCAACGCGCTGGTAGCAGTCCGCGCGGACGCTGCACGCCGGGACGCCGACGCCGTCGACCAGATCGTGCGCGCCGGCGGTGACCCCGGCCCGCTCGCCGGAGTTCCGTTCACCGCAAAGGACATCCTCGCCACGGCCGACCTGCGCACCACGTGCGGCTCACGTGCCCTCGCGGAACACCGTCCCGACGCGGACGCAGAAGCCATCCGACGCGTCCGCGCAGCCGGCGCCGTCCTCGTCGGCAAGACCAACACCCCTGAGTTCGCTTTCGGGGTTCACACCATCAACCACCTCTACGGCGCCACCCGCCACCCGCACGCCGAGACCACCGTGGGCGGGTCCAGCGGAGGAGAGGCCGCTGCCGTGGCGGCCGGCTTCTCGACATTCGGCCTTGGCACCGACTTCGGTGGCTCACTGCGCTGGCCGGGCTTGTGCACTAGCACCATTGGGCTGCGGCCCGAGGTCGGGACCGTCCCCACCTACGGCGTCCTCCCGTCCCCGGTCGAGGGACATCCGTCGCTACAGGACGCCGTCCAAGTCATCGGCCCAGTGACACGAACCGTGGCCGACGCCCAGCTCGTCCTGAACATGCTCACTGGCGCGCTCACTGGCACCGCGTCGTTCCCGCATCCGCCCGCGGACCTGTCTCATCTGACGCTGCTGTGGGGCGCCGGCCCGGGAGGGACCCGGGCAAGTGAGCAGTACACCGCGGTCGCCGACCTGGCCGAGGCTTTAAGTCGGACCGGCGTGCACGCGACTGAAGGCCTCCCCGCCCTCCTCGAGGAGGCTTGCGAGGTTTACGACGAGCTGCGTGCCGGCGAGGACCACACGGCGCTGCGCGCACTGGTCGGCGACCGGGTCGACCTCGTCGAGCCACGTAACCGGCGACACCTCCAGCCCACGCCGCTGCTATCGGACACCTCGTCCGCCTGTCAGCGACGCGAGCTACTCCTCGCCGAGCTCGACGACGTGCTGGGCACTCACACGCTGCTCGCGCTGCCCGTCGCCACCCGCGAACCACGGCACCCCGAGGTGGACACGCTCGAGGACTTCGACCTCCTCAAGCCGTGCCGGGCGGTCTCGCTGTTCGGGCTGACAGCGCTCTCGGTTCCGTGGGGATACACCCGCGCCGGTGCACCCGTGTCGGTCCAACTCGTCGCACCGCGCGGCAGGACCCAGCTGGTCCTGGACGTGGCCGCACACCTCGTCGAAACCCACTCACAAACCGGAGTCGTCTCATGAACCTGCGCACGGGTCAGCCGATGGGGCAGGTCGTGGACGTCGCCGTCGCCGCGATGCGTCAGCCGACCGACGTCACCGAGCTGCGCCGGCTGCTCACCGAAGAGATCCGTCCCGAGGACGTCGTCGCCGTTATCGGGAAGTCAGAAGGAACCGGCCTCGGCAAGGACAACGGCCGCGAAGCCGCGGACAAGGCCATTAAGGACACCCTGGCTGAAGCCCTCGGCATCGAACCCGCAGAAGTCGCCGACCGCCTCTGCTTTATCCTCTCCGGCGGATGCCCCGGCGTCATCACGCCCCACGTCGCGCTGGTCACCCGCCGGTTCGTTTCACTGCCCGAACGAAGCACGACCAGCGACCCCGCTACGTGCGCCGACGAGGACACCGAGCAGCTCGGAGAAGCCGCGCTCGTGCCCCCCAGGTGCGCGGCACTCGAAGCCCGACTCGTCGTGGGGCTGGCGCACTCCGAACCCATCGAGGGTCACGAGGTGGGAAGATCGGGTCAGATCTTTAAGGTCGCCGACGCCGTCACAGCCGCCCTGCGCGACGCCGGCATCGAGGACCCCAACGACGTTCACGCCGTGCTGGTGAAGGCACCCGCGTTGAGTGAAGCCACCGTCGCTGCCGCAGCCGAGCGTGGACTCACCACTGTCACCCGCGACCTCGGCATCGGTCCGGAAGGAGCGATCTGTTACTCCAACGATGGCTCGGCCCTGGGGGTCGCGGTCGCGCTCGGGGAGGTCGACCGCGAACGCATCAGCGACGAGAAGGTCCGAACCGACTTCTCGCTGTACTCCGAGGTCGCGTTCACATCTTCAGGCGGGGAGAAGACCCGGGCTGAGGTCGTGGTCCTGGCCAACGCCGCTCACGGCGTTGGAGCGCTCCGCGCCGGTCACAGCTCGATGCGGTCCATTCTGGACCTCACCGCTCCTTGGCGTGCACTTCGCTCAGCCAGCGGCGCCCGGGGACGCGAACTTGCAGGCCACTCCTCGGCCAGCGCCGCGACGGACGCCGAGGTTGCTTACGTCCTCGCGAAGATGATCATTCCCGGGTCACCCGACCTGCAGGACCAACGCACGACCCTGCACGACGACCCGCACGGTTATCACGTCGCGAAGGGGATGGGCGGCTACCTCGTCGCCCTGACGACCGGGATGACCACCGCCTTCGTGTCCGGCGGCGAACGCAACTCCCACCAAGGCCCCCCGGACGGCAACCCGTTCGCCCTCATCGTCCGCCTGCGGACACCAGCCCAACCGGCACCGAGATAGGCACCCTGAGCGACATCCGGGCCGGCACTCCAGCCGGCGCACCCACGACAACGACTTAGGAGGCGTAGTGAAGCGCCAGCTCCCCAAGGCCCACGACTTGGCCCCACTGATGAAGTTCAAGAAGCCGACGCTGTCACCCCGCGAGCGTCGACTCGCGAGCGCGCTTACCATCGACGACCTGCGCCGCATCGCCAAGCGACGCACCCCTGCGGCTGCGTTCGACTACACCGACGGAGCCGCGGACGGTGAGGTCTCACTCGCCCGCGCCCGTCAAGCCTTCGCCGATGTCGAGTTTCACCCCTCCATTTTGCGAGACGTCTCGACCGTCGACACGTCCGTCGAGGTCCTCGGGAAGCGCTCGGCCCTGCCGTTCGGCATCGCGCCCACCGGGTTTACCCGCATGATGCAGACCGAGGGCGAGGTCGCCGGAGCCACCGCCGCCGAAGCCGCAGGCATCCCCTTCTCCCTGTCCACGATGGGCACCACCTCCATTGAGGACGTCGCCCAAGCTGCCCCCGATGCACGGAAGTGGTTTCAGCTGTACATGTGGAAGGACCGCGACCGATCGATGGCGCTTGTCGATCGCGCGGACGCAGCCGGCTACGACACCCTCTTGATCACCGTCGACGTTCCCGTCGCCGGCGCCCGTCTCCGCGACGTACGCAACGGCATGACTATTCCCCCCACGCTGACCCCGCGCACCGTGGTCAACGCCATCCCGCGCCCGGCCTGGTGGTTCAACTTCCTCACCACCGAGCCCCTTGCCTTCGCGTCCCTCGACTCGTGGTCGGGCACCGTCGCCGACCTGCTGGACACCATGTTCGACCCGACTGTCACCTACCACGACCTCGCATGGATCCGCGACCAGTGGCCGGGCAAGATCGTCGTGAAGGGCGTCCAAACGGTCGACGATGCCGTCCGCCTCACCGACGCCGGCGTCGACGCCGTACTGCTGTCCAACCACGGCGGCCGCCAGCTCGACCGCGCACCCGTCCCCTTCCACCTGCTCCCGGCGGTCGTAAAGGAGGTTGGCTCCCACGTCGAGGTTCACGTCGACACCGGCATCATGTCCGGCCAGGACATCGTCGCCGCCGTCGCCCACGGCGCCACGTTCACCCTCATCGGTCGCGCCTACCTTTACGGCCTTATGGCCGGAGGAAGACCAGGCGTGGACCGCACTATCGAGATCCTCACCGGGCAGATCGAGCGCACCATGCGCCTCCTCGGCGTCTCCTCCCTTGCCGAACTCGAGCCGGCTCACGTCACCCAGATGCGCCGCCTGGTCAGCGTGTGACCCTGACGTGACGGAGCAAGACCTGGCTTGTGTGGCCGATGGATGGCTCGCTTGATCCACCGCGTGCGCTGTGCGTAGGACGCCGAAGCCTGACGCGACACGCGGCGCACGTGGGTCGTGACACTCGTGATCAACGAGGGCTCGTACACGTGCCCTGGGAGAGACCTGACGTTTCACCCCAGTGGGGCGCCATGGCCAAGTACGGTTCGCGGGTCCGGAATGGAGTCACAAGCGCGGAGGGTGTGTGTGTCGAAGTCGACAGCTGCTGTTCTCATGATCAGCCCGGCGAGGATTGGACCTTGGGGTGACGACGCGTGGCAGTTCTCCGCGGCGATCCAGCTGGTGAGTGACGGCCCCGACTGGCTCTATGCCCAATGGCCAAACACGGAGGGACTTGACGACGCTTCTCTGAACGTCGGCCAGTTCGCGTCGCTGGTCCTTCGCAATGACGACCGAGAGCGTGCCGAAGACGTCGCCGCGATGGCCTTCGTTCTGATGCAGGTTGACGGCTGGGACGCCTTGATCCCGTGGTGGGACCGCGATCTGGACCGTCGCAGCCACTCGAAGGTGCTTGCTCAACTTCAGGCGAAGAACGAAGGCCGGTACAAGATCGCCGTCGTGCAAACCATCGGAGATGCAGTGGATCGCGCCTTCCTGGCCGAGCTCGAGCGCGCCGGGTTTGAGGTCGTCATGTTCGCGCCCGCAGAGTGATGGTGGCCGGAGCTTGCTCTTGGCGCTGGGTTGCTCAGCAGGGAGTCACTAGGGTGAATGGCGCGGTGATGACGCTGGCGCTTGTGCGTACCTTGGATCGGGTCCGTCCCCTGCTCTCGATAATGTCCCGGAGGCCGCTGTACTTCCCGGTGCCGCCAAGACGCACCTCCGTTCCGACAGCGAGGTAAAGGCCACTCGGAGCAGCATGATCGTCGGACTCCTCCGAGGCCGCCGTCCGACCGAGGATCCGGTCGAGTTCCATCACGTAGTTCGGGTGCATGGCTCTTGGACGACCTCAAAACGTCCAGGTGTAGATCGTGGACACTTCGAATTTGCCCGGCCTGCACACCCCACACGCCTTCACTCGTTCAGGCCTTCGATGAGTCGTGACCCGGTGGCCAGCATGACAAGTACCGACCCATTGACCCTCGACCCGGGGTGCATCCTCGGGGACGCAGCGTGTGGCGGTACAGCCGATTCGCTGCGCCATGGCGCGCCACTCCCCGTTGGGCAGCAGTCCAGCTGGCGGACGGGTTCGGGTCAGAAACCCTGGCCACTGCCGCCGCGCTGGTCGAGCGGGGGTTCGGCGTCCGGCCCATCGACGCCGACGACTTAGCGGACGAGGAACTCGCGGCGTTGGAACCGGCTTCGCTGCTGGCGGTCAACGGGACCCGGCGCGTCGCCGTGTTCACCGACGACTTCGGGCAGCCCGACCGCGACAGGCGGGCCCGTCTCAAGGAGAGCGTCGGGCCCTACGCCGAGTCCCCGACCCTCGATCGTGCTCTGGCGGACTTCTCGGGTCACGGGCCGTTCGAGCGGGACGTGACCCGTCACGGTGGGCAGGTGTGGGTGACGCTGTCGGTTCGTTTGGGCGACCTCGACACAGCGCTCCTGGACCTCTCCAACGTCGCTTCCGGCCTCAACAGCACGTTGCGCTCGGTGGGTAGGGCGGACTGAACCGTCACTGGTTCTCTGCCGGTTCCCTGACTCACAAGGAAGCGGCAGCAAACCCGTGACGGTTCAGTCGCTCGTATCGGAACGTCAATGCACTCACTCGTAGCTGGGACGTCGCCCGAAGCTGCGGCAACGGGTCGCGACACGTGCCCCACAATCTCGGCCGACAGGCCGTTCTGCACATATGACGGCTCGAATGTGGGAAGGTCGTCGGCCGTGAGCCCCCGCAGGGGGCCATCCGATGTGAGGTCCCAGTGCGCGTTAGCAGAGTGCAGATCAAGAACTTCCGAGGTGTCTCTGAGGGGCGTGTTGACTTCAATGGCAACGCGCTATTGGTCGCTGGCAACAGCGTCGGCAAGTCCACGGTCTGCGAGGCTCTTGACCTTGTGCTCGGACCGGAACGAATGTTTCGCCGACCCGTCATCGACGAGTACGACTTCTTTGGCGCCAAGTACTATCAGCCGGACGACGAAGATCCGCAGATCCAGGTTGAGGTGGAAGTCGTACTGGTCGACCTCAGCACCACGGCCGAAACACGGTTCAGCAATCACCTGCGCAAGTGGTCAGAGACAGACCGGGACTTCGCCGACCAGGACTCGAACGCCGTTGACACGGCTGACCAGAACCTTTGGTGCCTACCGCTGGTGTTTGTCGGGCGGTTTGACCCTGGCGAGGACGACTTCGAGGGGAACACGTTCTTCGCGCATCCATCGCCCGTCATCGACGATCTCTCACCTGAGTCCGCCGCACTTGGTGGAGGTCGTCGAATTTTCGGTCGCGAAGACAAGCGGTACTGCGGCTACCTCTACCTGCGCACGAATCGCACCGGAACTCGGGCATTGAGCTTCCAACGTGGCTCGCTGCTCGACACGATCGTCCGCCTCGAGGACCAGGCCACCGGCGAGTTGTGGGAACGAGCACGGACTGCACTTGCCGACCTCGATCTCCGGGACGCATCGAAGCTTGACGCGGTTCTCGAGGAGGTTCAGCAGAGGGTTAGTCGTTTCATGGCGTTGGACAGCGGTGGGGTCGGCCTGCATCCGTCAGACCTCACGCGGGAATCGATTCGGGAGACCCTCCGGGTTTTCGTCACCGCGTCTCCGGGCCACCACGCGGTTCCCTTCAACCGGCTCAGTACTGGTTCACTTAATCTTCTTGTGTTTGCGCTCCTGACCTACATTGCAGAGCTGAAGGGAGACGACTCAGTCATCTTCGCTATGGAAGAGCCGGAAATCGCGATTCCGCCCCACGCTCAGCGCCGACTCGTCGATTTCGTGGCCAGCCGCATGGGGCAAGCCATTGTCACGTCGCACTCGCCCTACGTCATCGAACGCTTCGAGCCCGAGAACATCCTGATGCTCAAGCGCACCGATGACGGAGTCCTTACCAGCGACCAGTTCGACGTCACCGGCTTGATGAAGCCGAAGAAGGTCCGAGAGGAGCGTCGGCAGTTCGCCGAGGCGATCCTCAGCCGAGGCGTCCTTGTCGTGGAAGGAGGCACCGAGGCAACGGTCATACCCGTGGTGGCCGACATCATGGAAGCGGACCAGAGCGTCACCTACACGCACTTGGATCTGGCCGGCATCAGCATCTACGACGCAAAGAGCGACGCACAGGTGCCAGGGCTCGCTCCTGTGTTCAAGGCGCTCGGGAAGCGCTGTTATGGCCTCCACGACACGCCGAACAGTCCCTTCCCAGCCGGCGCGGCCTCGGACGCTTCGAGCTTCGACAAGTACTTGGTGATCGGCCACAAAAGCATCGAGGAGCTGCTGATCGCCGAGATGCCCGAACGGCCGAAGCGGGCGTTCTTGTCGATGGCAGCAACGCTTCCGGACTATCCGGTTGATGCTGGCTATCTTCCCCCGGGCGCTGGGGTTGCTGAGGTCGACGCCCTGGTTGGAAGCGTGCTGCTCAAACGCAAGGGCGCCTACTACGGCTATGCCGCCATGCTCGTCGCCGAGGCCGCCGATGCCAGTGAACTTCCTGCCTCCTACGTCAGTTTCCTGCTCGACGTAGATGCAGACATGGGGACCATCGGTGTACCGGTCGATGACGTGGCCGCCGCCGGCACAGCGACTACGGCCGTGTCGGTTGCCTCGACTTCACCGCTCACACCCAGCCCAGGGGCTGGCCCCGACGCGCAATGAAGGAGATCAAGCTCGACGAGCGCCGCCATGCCATCATGGCGGCGGCCGGTCACATCGTCATCGAGGGCGGCCCCGGGTGCGGCAAGACGACGATTGCACTTCTCAAGGCGGCCACCTGCTCAGAGGCTCTCTCACCCGAGCAGCGCATTTTGTTCCTGAGCTTCTCCCGTGCCGCGGTGCGACAGGTCACGGAACGCATGCGGACCACCCTGACCGCCACGCAGCGTGCGAGGCTCGAAGTCCGGACCTTCCACTCCTTCTTCCTGGATCTGGTCCGAAGTCACGGGCGGTTATTGACTGGCGAGCAGGCACGATTCATCACGCCGGAACGTGAGGCGATCCTTCGGGCCGATTTCGATGGTGATGACGATGAGTGGAAGTCAGAAAAGCAGCGCCTAGCGGTCGAGGAGTCGCTCTACGTGTTCGACACTCTCGCGCCAGCGCTCGCCGACCTTCTCGAACGCAGTGGTGACCTGCGCGACCTGTACAGCGCCAGGTACCCGGTTATCGTGGTCGACGAGTTCCAAGACACCAGCACTGATCAGTGGCGGGTAGTTCAGGCTCTCAGTGCTTGCAGCACCATCATCTGCCTCGCAGATCCTGACCAGCGGATCTTCGACCACATCGAAGGTGTGGACGAAAACCGCCTCGAAGAAGCCAAGACGGTCTTGAGGCCGGAGATATTCGATCTGTCATCAGACAACCACCGCAGCCCCGCATCCGGCCTGCTCGAGTACGCCAACGCGGTACTACGCAACATCCCGACGTCGGCACCGACGAACGTCGAGTCGTACACCTACAGGTACACCAAGCCCGAGCTTGCGACTCACCTCCTCGTGCAGCGATCGCTGGCGAAGCTGGCTGGTCAGCTCGACACCGCACCCACGGTCGCTGTCCTGACTCGCGTCAACTCCTTCGCAGGCCGAATCTCTGAGGGGCTTACCCAGGTGGAGCAGCTCAACGGCGAACAACTCGCACCCATCGACCACATCCTGTACTGGGACCCCGAGCTCGCGGCCGCCTCAGCTCTCGTCGTGGCCAGCATCCTGGAGTGGCCAACCCTCCCGCCCAAGGACGCCGTACTTGGCACTCTCGAGTGCATAGCTGACTACTACCGGGTCAAGGTCGGGCTCGGCACCGCCGGGGCTCGGACCAAGATCGTCACCCTCGAACGCGCCATACGAGCTGTCGCCGAAGAGAAGAACACGGTGTCAAAGACCGCCAAGGTTCTCCTCGAGGCGGTGAAGGTGCCGGCGCCGCTGACTGGTAGGCCAATCGCGGATTGGCAGATCGCCCGCGCTGCGCTGAAAGGCAGTGCAGAACTCAACGAATTGGCTACCAAGGTGCGCTTGGTCCGCCTGCTCCACGCGACGGGTGCCGTCGCTTGGGCGCTGTCAGACGCCTGGAACGGAGTCTCGGGGTACGTGGGTGCCGTCGACGCAGTGCGTACAGCACTCGCCGCCGAGGCGGTCGACGTTCAGCAACCGGACGAGGCGCCGGTCCATGTGATGACGATGCACAAGTCCAAAGGCAAAGAGTTCGACGCGGTTGTAATCGTGGAGGGCCGGCACGACATGCCGCTGCTCGATCCGGTTGACGGATCGAAGACTCAGGAAGCAGACCGCCGACTGTTGCGCGTCGCGATCACGCGAGCTCGACATCTTGTAGTCATGATCCGACCGACGACCGCTCTCCCGCTAACGCCAGTCGCGCCACCACCCAGGACGGCGTAGAAGTCGAATCTGTCGAGCGAGACTTGACGCATACCCAGCGCGGATCTGGTCAGCGCCTGACGCGCCTCAAGCCGTCACTGGCACAAGTGCGTGTGTGCAAGATTTGCCAGACGCGTGTGCAGGCCTATGTCCGGCGATGCGTTCTTGACCCCCTGACCTGCATGGATGAATTTCGCTAGGACCCCACGCGCGCGCACAGCCCTCTTGACGAGAGCCGCTCCGACACCCGTCGGGGCGGCTCTCGTGCGTGTGGATCGGGGCCCGACCACCTCGTCGGTAGCGTCGGGGGAGGCGCCGTACGGCGTCCGCGCCCCGAACTCGAGGAGTCCCCCCGTGCCGAAGATCTTGTTCGTCCTGACCGGTTCCGACCACTGGACCCTCACCGACGGGACCAAGCACCCGACCGGCTTCTGGGCCGAGGAGCTGCTGTCCCCGTTGCAGGTGTTCGCCGACGCCGGGATCGACGTCGACCTCGCCAGCCCCGACGGCAGGACCCCCGTCGTGGACGAGGGCAGCCTGGCCCCGGACACGATCGGCGAGGAGGAGTCGGCGAAGCAGCGCAAGGCCCTCGACGAGCTCGCGCCCCGGCTCGAGTCGACCCTGGTCCTCGCCGACGTGGACCTCGACTCCTATGACGCCGTCTTCGTGCCGGGCGGCCACGGCCCGATGGAGGACCTCGCCGTCGACGACGACCTCGGCCGCATCCTCGTGACGATGCTCGACGGCGGCAAGGTCGTCTCCTCGGTCTGCCACGGCCCGGCAGGTCTCCTGCCGGCCAAGCGCGCCGACGGCTCCTGGCTCTTCGCCGGGCGCAACCTGACCGCCTTCACCGACGCGGAGGAGGAACAGGCCGGGCTCGCCGACAAGGCTCCCTGGCTGTTGGAGTCCCGACTGCGCGAGGCCGGCGCCACCTTCTCCTCGGGCGAGCCGTGGGCACCCTTCGTGGTCGTCGACGACAAGCTGGTGACCGGTCAGAACCCGGCGTCGAGCGCCGAGGCTGCGCAGAAGGTCGTCGGACTGCTGTAGACCAGCGCCGGGCTGCGTTGCGGCGTCAAACGTCGCGTCACACGCAGCGGGTGTTGCCTGAGGCCACCCGACCGACGACCGCGTCGGCCGACAACCGATGGAGAGCAGAGATGGCACTGTTCATGGACACCCACACCCTCGAAGGCGGAGTCTCCGCCGCAGACGTCGCCGCGGCGCACCAGGCCGACCTCGCGACGCAGGCGGCCTACGGGGTCGACTACCTGCGCTACTGGGTCGACGAGGAGGCGGGCAAGATCTTCTGCCTCGTCGAGGCCCCCGACGCGGAGGCGGCCCACACGGTGCACCGCGAGGCGCACGGCCTCGTCGCCGACGAGATCTACGCCGTCAGCGAGCACTCGTGACGCTGTCTGGCGCCGCACCTCCTGTGCGACCCTGACCTCATGGCCGAGCAGGAGCACGGGGCGCCGAGCATCCGGCTCCTCGGTCGGCCGAGCATCGAGAGGTCGGACGGGGCGGCGTACCGCCTGCGCAGCCGGAAGAGCTGGGCCCTGCTCGCCTATCTGCTGCTCAGCGACGTCGCCCCCACCAGGGGGCAGCTGGTGGGCCTGCTGTTCAGTGAGGCGGACGACCCGCTGCGGGCGCTGCGGTGGAGCCTCGCCGAGACCCGTCGCGGTCTCGGCGGGGCCGCCTCGCTCGGCGGGGACCCGGTGGTGCTCCAGCTCCCGGACGGATCCTCCGTGGACGTCCTCACGCTCACCCGCTCGCCCTGGGCGAAGGCGGTCGAGGTGGCCGGTCTGGACGCCGAGCTGCTCGACGGTGTCGCGCCGCGGGGCACACCGGCCTTCGAGTCCTGGCTGCTCTCCGAGCGCCGTCGTCTCGCCGCGGCCGCGGAGAGCGTGCTGCACGAGGCAGCGGTGGGCCTCGTCGCCCGAGGGGCGCTCGACCGCGCGCGGGGGTTCGCCGTACGAGCGGCTGCGATGAGCCCCCTCGACGAGAACCACCAGGCACTGCTCATCCGGCTGTACCGGTTGGCTGGCGACGACGCGGCGGCCGAGGAGCAGTACGCCGCGTGGGCCGACCTGCTCGACGCCGAGCTGGGCATCGCGCCGGGCAGCGCCGTCGCGGCCGCGATGCGCGAGCGGCGCCGCGAACGGACGGGGGTGCCGACCGACGCCTCCATCGAGGCCGCCGTCGAGGCGGGCACGGCCGCGATCGCCGCCGGGGCAACCGAACCCGGCATCGCCTCGCTGCGAAGCGCGGTCCGGCTCGCCGACGCCGGTCGCACGGTGCGGCTCCGGGTGAGGTCGCGCGAGGTGCTGGCGGAGGCACTGATCCACTCCCTGAGGGGCCTGGACGAGGAGGGGTTGGCCCACCTCCACGAGGCCGACCGGCTCGCGCTCGAGGAGGGCGACACGGTCGGATCTGCCCAGGCGCGTGCGGAGCTCGGCTACGTCGACTTCCTGCGGGGCCGCTACGACCGGGCCGAGCTGTGGCTGACCGAGAGCCTCGCCCTCGCCGAGGGGCAGCCGGCGGTGCAGGCGAAGGCCAGCACCTACCTGGGTTCCGTGCACAGCGACCGCGGCAGCTATCCGCAGGCCCTCGTCCTGCTCCACGACGCGCTCGGGCTGTCCCGCGAGGCCGGCGAGCCCCGGCGAGAGGCGTACACGCTCGCCATGCTGGGCCGGCTCCACCTGGTGCGGGGGGAGGTCGACCGAGCGGACGAGCTCCTGACGGAGGCCGTGCTCCTCGCGCAGCGCCAGCACTGGCTGTCGTTCCTCCCGTGGCCGCAGGCGCTCCAGGGGGAGGTCCAGCTCGCGCGCGAGGACCCGGCGCAGGCAGGGGAGACGCTCGAGCAGGCCTTCGCCCGAGCCTGCCAGCTCGGCGACCCATGCTGGGAGGGCATGGCCGAGCGTGGCCTCGCGCTCGTGGCCGAGGCAGGCGGCGACAGCAAGCGGGCCTTCACGACCCTGCTCGACGCACGCGCCCGTGCCAGCCGCCTGGCCGATCCCTACGTCTGGCTCGAGGCGCACATCCTCGACGCGTTGTGCGAGCTCGGTCGACGCCACGCCCACCCCGGCACCCGGTCCTGGATCGAGGACATGTCCGCCCTCACGTCACGGACCGGGATGCGCGAGCTGACCGTCCGGGCCATGGTGCACTCCGCCGCCCTGGGCAACACCGGCGACGCGTCGGCGGCAGCGCTGCTCGCTGCAGACATCGACAACCCGGTGCTGCAGCGACTGGTGCAGCCGGACCCAACTGTCCTGCCTCAGGTGAAGTAGAGGTCGACTCCGGGTGGTGCGTCGTAGATCTGTTGGGCCTGGTCGGGGTGGATGGGGTGGGTGCCGAGGTGGTCGACGAGGAAGGCGAGGCCGTGGGGGGTGAGCCAGACGTAGCGTCCG